>Ga0163154_10000541_pt1 | contig 58376 bp, 46 predicted proteins | sample OliLakLV19MP9P1_FD_148649 | JGI IMG/M metagenome (GOLD analysis project Ga0163154, IMG submission 148649) | Freshwater microbial mat bacterial communities from Lake Vanda, McMurdo Dry Valleys, Antarctica - Oligotrophic Lake LV.19.MP9.P1 | ecosystem: Environmental > Aquatic > Freshwater > Lake >...
TTATCTCTTGCAGGTTTACGGTCTTCAAATCGAAATCTATTGCCGGAGTTTTCTTGGACTTCTCTTCATTGACATGGATGCTCTTTACGTTCGATGATTTGTTCATTGGTTGATCCTCTTGAATTGGGTTCTGGTGTTGCAACCGAAACCATACCAGGCTAGTCCTGGAGGGGATCACCAAACTTTTCAACTAAACTCGGGACAAGGCCATGACGATCAATTCGGCAAGTTTCAAAAGAAGCTAAGCAAGGAGCTGGGAATCAACGTCGACTGCCGGGGCGACGGATCATTTGAACTTCACTTTAGTGATAATTACGATCCTAACGCCAAGGATAAAAGTTACGACGTAAAAACAGTTAAGTTCGACAAAACCGGAAAAGTTGCTGGTGCTGAGCATACGAAACACCACGGAATGGGTGGTAGCACTACCGAAAAAGCCGATACCGACGAAACCTTAAAGGCATTGAAAAAACGGATCGAAGAAAAGAAATCAAAATAGACAGCTTTATTCCTGATAGTTAGGGGTGTCACCATGATTGGTGGCAAAGTCAAATTCTCTGAAGCCAGCATCGAGCGGCGACAGGGAATTTGGCTTTGGCAGCCGTTTCTATTTCAAAGCGCAGTTACAGCTCAAAGAAACGGATTCGCTAAACTTCAAAACCTGTCGGTCAAGCGAATCGAATCGGTCCGGTCGAACAGTCTTAATCAGATTTCTTCGCCTTCTCAGCCTTTGTGGTTTTCTCTATCTCAATAGATTGACCGTCCTTAGACTTTTTCTCGACCTTGATTTTCTTCTCTTTCCTTAAAGACGACGAGTCCACTTTTTCAATCTTAGCGGCACCACTCGAAGAAGGCTTTTCGTTCTTCTTCGCAGCCTCCACCGATTCGCGCTTCAGCTTTTCGTCAAGCGATGTTTCATCGCGTTTTGCGTTGATATACTCAGGATTATTCGAGCCGACAAGAGTTTTCAAAACAGAAACCTCGCGTTTTGCGTATAACGCGGCAAGCGCGGTTTCGTTTCGCTGTTGATGCAAACGCGAGATGCGCTTCAAATTTTGGGCGACTTCAATGTGCTTATCGCCGAGAGTCTTCTTTCTGATTTCGAGCGCCTGTTCTTCATCGGTGATCGATTTATCAAGTTGGTTCAATCTGCGATGCGCATCCGATAAGCGATCATATGATTCGGCCACTTCGATGTGTTCCGGGCCCAGAGCTTCTTTCAATAGCTTCAATTCTTCCTCGACTAAAGGAAGCGCTTTGTCGGTTTGATCGTTGTCCTGATAGGCGCGCACTAAATCCCGCATGGCGCGAGCCACTTCGATCTTTTCACCGACGAGCAATTTGCGTTTGATTTCCAGGCTTTCGCCATAAAGTGGTATCGCCTTGTCGAATTGCTTTTCTCTTGTGTAGGTCCAGGCCACTTCATCCATGTTGCGAACAGTCTGGAAGTGCTCCTTACCAAGCATCTTCTCGCGGATCTTCAACGCTTTCTGATACCAGTCTCGCGCTTCACCGTATTTATGTTCATCACGTTTCAACCGCGCGATCTGATCGTAAGCGTCTGCGACGCGCAAGCTGTCCGAACCATAAGCCTTTTTTCTGATCTCAACGACGCGGTCGAGATAGGTACGCGCTTCAGAATACTGCTCTCTATCGGAATAGAGTCGAGCCATCAACGACACGGGACGCTCCAGCCCATCATAATCTTTGCCTTTCTGCTTTTCTCTTATTGCAATCACTCGCGTCAAAAGAGGAGCGACCGAATCATATTTTCGCTGGTCCCACAATGTATAAACCAGGTCTTCGAGATTTCGATCGATTGGCTCGCTGTCAGGGCTCAAGGTCTGCTCGCGACGCGCAAGAGCTTTGCGATAATACACTTCAGCTTCTTTGTATTTGTTTTGCCGCTTGTATAGATGAGCTATATTACTCAGACTTTGCGCGACCAGATCGTCTTCCGCCTTCAGCCTCTCAGCGCTTTCCAGCGCCGTGTTGAATTCGATAAGCGCCTTATCGATCTTGCCGGAGCGCATCATTTCGTTGGCTGAGTCAGTATGCTTTCGCCAGTCGTTGTCCGCAGCGAATGCGCCGCTCAGCGAGAATACGTCGAGTAAAAGAACGACCGGAATTCCTGCTGCGAGTGCAAGCGGTTTTTTGAGCATGAGAACTGCCTCTTCAATGAGCATTTATCGCGTTTACAAGTAAACCACAAATCTTTCAGATCAGATCGGAATACGTGGCTTGTTTATCTAAAAGCAGTTGGCGCGCAAAGTCGATGTCGAGATGCGCAGAGCGTGCGTATCTCTCCGCTTCGACGTAATCACCATTTGCAAGCAGGTTTTGCGCGCGCGAATAGTACGAACTGACGACACTCAAGCGCCGCACCACGCCAGCCTCTTCGTCCATACCTTTGAGCAGGCGTTGCAATCTTCCCACCTTCGCTTTGAAGTCTTGTGCGACATCCTCCAGTGCGTCGACTTCATCGTCCTCCGGCTCAGGACCACTGCCTGGGTATTTCGCGTATTCAATCAAGCGCTTAGCCATTCGCAACTCCATGGAGCCGGCTTTGGTCAATCGACCGACATCATCGGGATCGTTGTCCATGTATGAACTGATACACCTATCGATAGTGCGCCTTGCCGCGTCCATGTACAGTTTGATTCGTCCCTGCGCAGTCAACGATGCTTCCAGTAGAAGTTTTTGCGTTTCAGAAAAACGATCGATCAGTTCGACAATTCTGTCAGCAGCCGAACCACGACAGCGCTCCAACGCAGCTTGCTCAACCACACTGGTTTGAATTTTATCCTCCAGTTCACGACCGAGCCAGTGCATCGATAACAAGCCGGCTTGCGCGTTTCGGGCAGCAGAATCGGTTTCGCCGTCCTTGACCATGTCGATGGATTCGAAATAAAGCCGCACCACGACAATCAGTTTTTCTTTCAAATCGGTTGGCACTTCTGCGTTTGTATACTCAACACTGGTTTTAAAACGAGCGATCGATTGAGACAGGTCGATAATCGATTGTTCTGCGCTATGCTCGTCAAACTCCATTTGTTCCGGTCTTTCTTTAGCTTCCGACAAATGCAACATCGCCATGCTGAGAAACTTTAGACCTTGTTTGCAGTGTTGAAAACAGAGCTGAGGTTCGCCGTCTTTGAGGTGATAAATAGCTTCCTGATAGGAATCTTCAGCCTTGTCGATGCACTTCCGAGCGAGAGATTTGAACGGACTGTCGGAGGCGCGCACTTTCTGACGCGCTTCAGTCATCGCTTCCAGAACTACAGACATGAGCTGACTGGAACGTTTTCCCGTCAGCCACTTCGACCAGTATTTGTTGAGATCGTCTAACACTCGGCTATCCTCACCGTAGTGAAACCTGGATACCTGGCGAACTTGTAGCAGTATGCCGTTTATTATCCGCCAACATATTTAAATTGTGCTGACGCTTACCGCTTCTTGGATTCATCATTAATTTCCTTCCGCAGCTTGACCAGGTCTTCCTGTAAATCCGCCAGCTCCTCAGCGGCGAATTTGCGCCAGTCTTTAATAATCGCTTCGTCATCCCCAAGTTCCAAAAACACGCCTTCACCCAGATAGTGTTCGGTGGTTTCAGCGTCGAAAATTCCGCGGGCGAAGTGCGCATGCAACCACGCCACACGGCAGGCCACATCAGCTTCTTGAAATTCCTCATTAGACAGGTGTTCGACCGCCTCTTCGATTTCCTGCAAACCACGGGTGATACCATCATCAACAACACGATTGCGACGAAAACCGCAGGTGTCGAAGTCGAGCTTGAGTTTAGCGAGAAACTGCTCAACGAGCGTCAGTTTCTCCATTACTTTGAGCTCTGTTGGTATTTTGCCTTTTGAGTTTGATTTGTTAGGCATTTTGCCTGCGTAGTAAGAATCCGAGAACATCATATTACAGACTTCTTGACATCGTCCAGTTTTAAGGCTTTCTTAGGCAGTGTGCTAAACTTCACCACCATGGACAGCCTTAAATCGCGCGAAATACTCGAAATCCTGGAAAAAGACTCGCGGACGACAGCCGAGACAATCGCCGGCATGTTGGGCCTGGCGCCCACGCAAGTCAAGGCGGAAATTGACCGCTTCGAGCAAGAAGGCATTATAAAGCACTACGCCACCACAATCGACTGGGAGAAGGCGGGTGTCGAGAAAATCATCGCCTTCGTCGATATTACGGTGGTTCCAGCTCGCGATGTGGGATTCGACTCGATAGCCCTGCGCATCGCTCGACATCCGGAAGTCACAAGCGCCTGGCTGGTGTCGGGTGGATCTGATTTGAGCATCATGGTGGAAGGAACCAGCCTCAAAGACTTAGCCAATTTTGTCGCCGAGAAAATCGCGGCAGTAGACGGCGTCACCGGCACGAACACTCATTTCTTGCTGCGCAAGTATAAAGAGGATAACGTTCTGTTCCACGACATCGAACCGGACAACCGGTTGGTCATGTCGCCTTAACGAATTAATAGTCATGCCAGAGAAAAATATTTCAGGACAAAACCTCAAGAGTTTATCGAAAACAGCTTCTGAGCTGCCGCAATCGGGCATCCGTCGCTTCTTCGATATCGCTTCGCAAATGGCGAATGTAATTTCACTCGGTGTGGGTGAACCAGATTTCGCGACACCATGGACGGTGCGCGAGGCGGCCATCTATTCGATCGAAAAAGGTCAAACCACCTACACATCCAATCTCGGATTGATTGAGCTGCGCCGCGAAATTTCAAAACTAAATTTCAAACGTTACGGCGTCGAATACAATCCGGACACCGAAATTTTGATCACAACAGGTGTGGCTCAGGGACTGGATCTTGTCGCGCGCGCATTGCTTGATCCGGGCGACGAAGTGATCATTCCAGAGCCCTGTTTTGTTTCATACAAACCATGTGTTTCACTGGCAGGCGGAATTCCTGTGCCGGTAGAAACAAACGACACGAATAATTTTCAAGTTTCGCTCGCGGAATTGGAAAAGAAAGTGACTCCGCGCACAAAGGCGATCCTGATCGGACATCCGTCCAATCCAACCGGAGCAATTCTCGAGAGAGAGACGTTAATCGAGATCGTTAACTTTGCCTGCAAACACGGGCTCTACATCATCAGCGACGAGATTTACGACCGCCTCACTTTTGACGGCGATCACGTTATGGTGGCATCATTGCCTGGTGCATTCGAACGCACAATCACCCTCAACGGTTTTTCGAAAACCTACGCGATGACCGGATGGCGCATCGGCTACGCCTGCGCCCCACCCGAAATTTTGCACACGATGATGAAGATCCACTCTTACACCATGCTATCGGCGCCGACGCCTGGACAGAAAGCCGCACTGGAAGCCGCTCGTCGCGGCGAACGCGATGCCGTGCTGATGGCCGCCGAGTACAAACGAAGACGCAGCTTGATCGTCGGTGGACTCAACGAAATTGGTCTGACCTGCCTTAACCCCGGCGGTGCGTTTTATGCGTTCCCGAGCGTGCGCTCCACGGGATTGACGTCCGAACAGTTTGCCGAACAATTGCTCTATTCAAAGCAAGTCGCAGTCGTGCCCGGATCGGTGTTTGGACTGGGCGGCGAAGGTCACGTCCGCTGCAGCTACGCCACTGACAGCAAACTGCTCAAAGAAGCACTGGTACGCATCGGCAGCTTTGTTGACGAGCTTTCAAAAGTATCAGTTCAGCCCCAATCACCGAAGCAAAAAACCGACCAGCTCGTTTAATCCCCGCAAATTTAGGGTAAAAAACGGCATGCACAGCGCAAGACAATCAATGCGCAGAACTTTATGCAGCCGAGCGAACGCGAAAAATTTTGCCCTCATGCAAAATGCTCAACCTCAATTTCCAGCATCACTCGAAGAGCGCTACAAACAGCCGCGCTTCATAAGTGCAGGCGGTTCCGGAGCAGTTTTCTCAGCACTGGACAGTAATCTCAACAAGAAAGTTGCGATTAAACTGTTGAACGTTAATGCAGGCGACCAGAAGCTTCTTCGCTTTCAGCAAGAAGCAAAAGTGATCGGCAAATTCACGCATCCCAATATTGTTTCGGCGATGGATTTTGGCATCGCCGAAGAAAAAGTCGCGTACCTGGTTTTGGACCTGGTAGGCGATGCAAGTTTAAACGAGTTGATCAAGAGAGGCGAAACTCTTTCGATTAATAAGTGCCTTCATATCTTTCAGCAAATCTGCGCAGGCATGACTTACGCGCATGCGCACGGCGTCTTACACCGAGACCTGAAGCCCAGCAACGTGCTTCTCGAAAATTCTTCGAGCGAATATCCCGTTGCTAAAATTGCTGACTTCGGCATAGCGAAACTGGCGGGCACCCTAATCTTTGCCACCACCGGTAATATCTACATAGGCACACCGACTTTCACCAGTCCCGAACAATTTTCCGGCGCCGACGTCGACGAGCGAGCAGACATCTATTCATTCGGATGTTTGATGTTCACCGCGCTGCAAGGACAAACACCATTTCTTGGAGGCAACACTACCGAGCTGGCACTCAAACATGCCAATGAGGCGGTTCCTGAACTAGACGAAACCTATAGCGCAGAAGAAATACCTGCGGCACTTCAGGAAATTGTCTACACCTGTCTTGAAAAAGATCCTGCAGAACGTTTCGATAATTTCAGTCAAGTAGAAAGATTAGTTACTCAATTACAAAGAGACATCAGTGATTTAGAACCTACGGTTGAACTCAAAGCTGTGAGCGCTGAACCATATGCAGTATCATCATCGAGTAATCCGTATAGTGAAACCACTGACAGCATCCCGTTCCAGCTGGGCGAAAGCAAAGCCTCCAAGTTTGCTGTGACCGGTGCGGCGTTGATTGTCGTCGTTTTGGGATTGTTAATTTGCTCGACGCTTCTGAATTCCAACATTCCTCCAGCGAGCAAAACAGCCACCACCACATCTGGTGCGCTAGCGACATCAGAAGCTGGGATTCCGCCACATGTTTTTCATCATCGCATAGATCAATCTCACTCCTGGCGCCAACCAAAACTCCCCGAATCAATGCTCGACAAGCCTATTCCGACTTTGCTCGAAACGGCCGAGATGCACTTGGGTAAGCGCGAGTATGCCATCGCAAATTGTTATCTCGATCGCGTGATAGAAAAGCAACCCAATAATCCCAAAGGGTGGAAGCTGCGCAGTGAGTCGAGAAAAGAACTGGGAAATTACCAGGAAGCGCTCAGTGACATCTCGGCGGCAATTCAGCTCAAGCCAGATGAGAAGCTGATTCAGAGGCGCGCACACCTTCGCAAAGAAACAGGTGCCCTCAAGGAAGCACTGGCTGACTATGATTATCTTATAAAACTAAATCCCAAAAGTGCAAAAAATCATAAAGAGCGCGCAAAAATTTGCGAAGAACTCAGTCGAGATAAAGAAGCACTGGCAAGTTTTTCAAAATGTATTGAACTCGCCCCAGAAGATGATTCCGCCCATCGCTCTCGTGGACGACAATATCAAATTGCCGGAGAATTTCAGAAAGCAGTTGAAGATTTCACTAAAGCAATCGAACTAAAACCAAAGCATGCTGAGTACTACGGCTTTCGCGCAAACACTCTCATGTCCCTGGAGCGATATAAGGAAGCCGCAGAAGACTACACGAAAGCAATTGAATACGACGAGGATACGGGCTTGTACTACCACCTGCGAGCGGCAGCTTACAAAAAACTCGGTCTGACGGAACTAGCAAAAAAAGATGAATCCCGTAGCCACCTAAAAGAAATGGAGTCAGGTGATTATTAACCAATAATCGCGCGCCGAAGCAGCACTATGAGCGGCAGATCAAGTGCACACGCAGTGATTCTGATAAGCTCTCTCCAAATAAGGCGCTGCAAAACACACGAAGTTTCAGCAGAGTTGCCTTGTTCAGTAATGGCAGGTAGCTAAGACCTGGTATCGGTTTTCGGAGACAAGAAAATGGCAGAGAATTCAAACGGGTTGAACGGAAGCAATGTAGATAACGCTTCGTACACAAACCCATTCACGAACGTCACTTATAAACGCGGCGAACTTGAAGTAAAAGTAAACAGTGAAGAGTTGGTTGGCAAGCGCGCTCAGGAAATCGTAGCGCGGCAGAAGAAAGTTATTCCATCAACTACTAAACCTGATTACCCTGCAATTATGGATCCGACTCACATTGCTCTGGGACCGTTCATCAGCAGCTTAGGCGACAATCTTTATTTCGACGCAGTGCTCAACGTAGGAACGAGCGCCGTGTTCGGCTACAACCATCCCAATATTTTTCCGAAACTGCAAAAGATTGGAACCTGCCTTGCCGGATACATCGGCGCAGGCACCGACTTCTTTTTCGATCTGCGCAATGGCGCTCCGACGCCGCCAGACCTCGCTGAAGCGATGACCGCTCTTGCCGGCGAAGCATACGGCGGCGAGTACATGATGAACTTCTCAAACGCCGGAACAGAAGCGAATGAGAACTCATTGAAAGTGGCGATGTTCCGAAAATTCCGCCAGATCAAAAAACAGCTGAGCGACGAACTCTATCGATCGATGTGCGAACAGCTGGGAATCTACATGGTGCGCGAAGATCAGGACAATCTCTGGAGTAACTATCCATTTTTCGTGGTCGCATTCTCTGGTGCCTTCCACGGCAGAACCTCGACAAGCAACACGATCTCTATGAGCAAAAGCCGTCAGAAAGAAGGCTATCAGTCAGTACCATATGTGGTGCACGCTCCATACGACTCGAGTGTCGACTTTGACAAAATCATCGACTGGACTCCGCTTGAAACTCTGATTAAAGAGAATCGTTTAAAAGCAGTTATCGAAAGCCACAAAGCGCCCGCAGACCTGGTTGCCTGCTTGATTGTAGAACCTGTTCAAGGCGAAGGCGGCTATCTAATTCCGGATGCCGAGTTTCTACAAAAGCTCAGCGATTTTGTCGGCAAGATGCGCCCGAAAGGAATGTGCTTTGTCTCCGATGAAGTGCAAACCGGATTGTATAGAACAGGCGAATTCACCGGAATGCAAAACTGGTTTAAGAACTATCCGAACTTGCGTCCGGACATCATGAGCTTCGCAAAACCACTGCACGTGGGCGGTTCCTTGATCGATAAAAAACTTCTAGAAGATTGGCCATCAGGCAAATTTTCAGGAACGTGGGCCGAAGGAAACTTGCTCGGTATCGCGATGGCTTGTTTCACATTGGACCAATTGAAAGAAATTGATCCAGTGTTAGGTCGTCCATACAGCGAGCATTGCAAAGAATCCGGGAAGTATTTGCGAGGATTGATCGAGCAGTTAGGAACGCGCCTGGAATCGCAAATGCCTGGCACCAAGCTGATTTTGAACACCCGCGGATTAGGTCAGATGAACGCATTTGATGTTCCGGATCACGACTTCCAAACAGAGATCCAGAACGAAGCATTCTTACAAGGTCTGCACATCCTCGGCACCGGCGATCGCTCAATCCGAATTTTCGGCACCGTCGATCAACGGAAACGCGAAGCAGAGATTCTGGTCAAAATTCTGGGCAACGTAATCGAAAAAATTGCAACGAAAACCGGCAGCAAGTCTAAGCTTCAATCAGCCTAGATTAAGTCGTTTAGTCTTGCCCTGGTCGTCGTTTAGTCGTCGTTTAGTCGTCGCCTAATCCTCGCTTAGTGGTCGTTTAGTCGTTTAGTCGTCATCATTATCGTAATCGCCGTCATCGGCACCGGCGCGTTCAGCCGCGTTGACCGATTCGCCGATCTCGCGCATCACTTCTTTCGCCTTGCCGGCGATAGTCATACCGTTTAAATCTTGGAGACCGTACGCGACCAGACCTTGAATTTGTTGGTCGGTATCGTAGTTTAGATTAGTCAAAGTTTTCTTGAAATCAACTAACCTCGAAATGCGGTATCGACCAAATGGTCCCTGTTTCAAACGCTCCATCTCGAGTTTCACAGTGACCAGGTCGTTGATGCGCGGCGAGAAAAACGTTAGATGCGCGATAACTTTGGTGCCCTTTTTTTCCAGCAGATACTTTTTGAAATTCTTTCCTTTGAACCCGCATTCAGCAAGAATTTCTTTCACAGCGTTGGCGCGATGCCCAGTCGGTGCCGCAAAGATACGATTGATCAAAGTGTCGGGATGCTTGCGGGCGAACTGGTTCATCCGCTCAAACGTGGCGCTTTTAAGGCGCTGTTTCTCTTTTCGCCATTGTTGACGAACCAGAAATCCAAAACGACTGGTCTTCGGAGAAAGAATTTTCTTGCCATCGGCACTATATTCGGTGCCCGGCGACGCATCATCCATGCTTTCGCATTTTTTGTCACCTTTCGCTTCGCCACCACTTTCGGTGGCACCACTACCAGTGGTGCCAGCCGCAGTTTCGTGAGGACTGGCATCCGGCGTTGTTCCATCACCGTCGTTTGCAGCGTTCTGATCAGCGGTTTCCGCGGCTCCGACTGAGGCTTCGACTGACGAGTCAACCTTGGGTTGTCGTCCTTCCTGGACGAGTCTTTGAATCTGAAAGATCAGTGAGTTATCGATTCCAGTGCGCGCCGCGTGCAACGCTCCGAGCCCGATCACTCGCTGTAGCTTAGTCAGATTCGGAGTTTTTTCTGCAGGCTCAAAAATGATCTCTTCTGTGAAACCCGTAGTCAGCGTGGCGACGTCTACGTACTTGTTAAATCGCTTATTTTCCCGCAACAGGTAGCCATTCCGCGCTTCCAGCAAGGCAAACTGCGGCTGCGATTGCCACCATAGATAAACGCCTCCAGCTGTTGATGCCACAACTAGAACAATTGTTATACCAGCTAGTTGCGCCTGTTTCAGCATACGAGTCCCGAATGGCAGGTGGTTACCGGGTTTACACCAATCATACAATAAGCCAGGAATTCGGCTCTAGATAAAAGATTAAACACGCGTTCGTCGTTTTGGTCTAACTTATAAGACTTGTTTTTCAACCAGTATTCTTTCACTGGAAGCCGAAAGTTGTCCCTATAATCTGAGGTCGACTACTCTCAATAATCATTGTCCCCAGCTCGAACAGTTGGTAACAGGAGGTCCGAAATGTCGCTCAATGACCCGCATCCATCGGTGAAAGCTGGGCTCGAAAAATGCGGAATCGAATACCGCGTTTTTGATTGCGATCCGGAACTTGCCGACACGGCAATATTTTGCGAACACTATGGTTACTCAGCGGATACTACCGGCAACACAATCATTACAGCGACAAAAGCAGATCCTGTCAGGTTTGCATGCGCAGTTATTCTTGCCACCACAAAACTCGACGTCAACAAAAAAATCAGTCAGTTGCTCGGAGCGAAGCGCGTTTCGTTCGCGTCGGCAGATCAGACGCTCGAGCTCACGGGAATGCAATCGGTGGAGTTACACCATTTGGTCTGCCTGAAATTCCGATTTATCTGGATGCGCGATTGATGGATTGTGCGGAGCTGGTCCTGGGCGGCGGCAATCGGTCGACGAAGATTCTTTTGAATCCAAACGAGTTAAAAAAACTGCCTAATGTCGAGGTTGTAGATGGACTGGGTCTAGAGCGATAGTTTCGCCCAAAAGAGAACATCGTTCTTCCACGTTTATCGCAAAAAATAGTTGATGCAAGGCTTTGGAAACGGGACGCCATACTGACTCTTCAGAGTTTTTCGATTAAAATCCTATTGAGACAACATCACAATACGTACTGCTTGTAATCTGTCGTGCTACGCTTTACGTGTGCAATCGATGGCAACCGGGCAAGGCCGAGGCGGTAGAAATGTTGAACTGTTCGAAACGCTCAAAGCCATTAACTACGCTGATTGCAGCATCAATCATGTGCTTGGCACAAGCCGCCAGTGCTGAGGTCGTCCGCGATTATCAGGTGAATCTGGGCGAAAAGCTGGAAGCGCCTGTAACGCGCTGGGCGGATCAATCAGTTCCATCGAAAGGTGTGATCGTCGCGATCCACGGCGTAACATTGCATGCCAATCGTTTCAATCACATAGCAAATCAGCTCGCATCGCAGGGTTACCAAACTTATGCGATGGATCTACGCGGCTATGGCCGCTGGAGAACTGAAGGGGAAAAATTCTCTGGTGATGGGAAGATTCACTACACACAAGCACAAGAAGATCTCGTAAAAGTCCTTAAAACGATCAAGAACGCTCATCCGAATTTGCCGATTTATTTGATGGGTGAAAGTCTAGGTGCCAATCTCGCAGTCTGGGTTGCATCAACCAATCCAGAGTTAGCCAATGGTTTGATTCTTTCGAGTCCTTGCGTGAAACGAATCATGCACTTTAAACCGCGCGTGATCCTGGATGCGAGCAAAGGTTTCTTTCGTCCCTACAAAGAGATGAAACTGGATCCTTACATCGAGCCATATTTATCTGAAGATCCCCGAGTCACAGATGGCTATTTGAAGGATCCTGCGATCTATAAAAGTCTAAGTCCTGCAGATCTGATCAAGAGTGTAAAAACCAATACTCTTACGTTGAAACAAACTGCAAATATCCCAGAAGACATGCCGGTCTTGATCATCGCCGGAAAGAAAGACCAAATCTATTCAGCCAAAGCAATTCCAAAATTCGCAGAAAAATTACCGTGCAAAGACAAGTCCGTACACATTCTCGATGACAAGGGTCACTTGCTGATAGAGCACGAGTTTGTCTCTCCGGATGTCATGGCACGTATCGACAGCTGGCTTGTAGAGCGCGATAACAAACGCGCGATGCAAAGCGTTCGCGCTGAGATTACAAGCAACTAAATTAGCATGGCATAGCCGGATGAACTCCAGCTTGGCACGAACGATCACATAGATGTCATTGCGATCTCAGCTTGCGCGTCTGATCCCAGCTTGCGTGTTCGATCCCGCTTGCGCGTAAGAGATCCCAGCTTGCGCGCCGAGCTTTTGCCATGGTGGCAAAAACAAAGACTGCTGGCTGCGCTCAAATGCTAGCAAAGCGGCACGGCTTGCAAAGCGGCACATCCAAATTCAGATTTTTCGGGAATTCCGGCACATTTTAATATGCCCCTTGTCTTCAAGCCACCGACTTATGCTTTTCTAGTCCCAACACTCTCGCTGTTTATCCGCGATGACCGCTTCGTGCTCGAGTTTCAATGATCGCTTCGCACTTGAAGTTTCAAATGATCGCTTCGCACTTGAGGTTTCAATGATCGCTTCGCAGTCGAGTTTCAAATGATCGCTTCGCACTTGAGGTTTCGATGATCGCTCGCACTTGAGGTTTCGATGATCGCTTCGCACTTGAGGTTTCGATGATCGCTCGCACTTGAGGTTTCGATGATCGCTTCGCACTTGAGGTTTCGATGCTCTCTTCGTGCTCGAGTTTCAATGATCGCTTCGCACTTGAGGTTTCGATGATCTCTTCGTGCTCGAGTTTCGATGCTCTCTTCGTGCTCGAGTTTCAATGCTCGCTTCGCACTCGAGTTTCAATGATCGCTTCCACTTCGCACTCGAATTTCGATGATCGCTTCGCAGTCGAGTTTCGATGCCCGTTCAAATAACTACGGCTTCAGAAGTTGGTTCTCCCAACTGAATGTTGATGAACCATATATGGTGGCGTGGCAAAGCCCCGAAAAACAAAAAAAGAACGCACAGTTGCGTTCCGGCTTTGTTTTTTTGATCGGGGCTGAGCCCTGATAACTGAATAGCAATTAAGACATTTATTTACTGTCGCCTAAGCTACCTGGTTTGAGTAGGTATGGTTATATAGACCATCTGGTAGCTATCATTGGCATCGACCTGAAAGAACCGAGTGATATTAGCGTCATCTTGCGATGACTCTCACTCGTTACTGTCAGATTCAGACTCGTACACTGTAGAGTCTTTCTGATGTTCTCCCTAGAAAGGAGGTGATCCAGCCGCACCTTCCGGTACGGCTACCTTGTTACGACTTCGTCCCAGTCACCGGCCCTGCCTTAGGCGGCTGCTTCCTTACGGTTAGCGCACCGACTTCGGGCGTGACCAGCTCCCATGACGTGACGGGCGGTGTGTACAAGGCCCGGGAACGTATTCAACGCCACGTGCTGATTGGCGTTTACTAGCGATTCCGACTTCACGCAGGCGAGTTGCAGCCTACGATCCGAACTGAGAATGGGTTTGGCGATTCGCTCCACCTCGCGGTATTGCTTCGCATTGTCCCATCCATTGTAACACGTGTGTGGCCCAAGGCATAAGGGGCATGATGACTTGACGTCGTCCCCACCTTCCTCCGGTTTGTCACCGGCAGTCTCGCTAGAGTGCCCAGCATTACCTGATGGCAACTAACAACGGGGGTTGCGCTCGTTGCGGGACTTAACCCAACATCTCACGACACGAGCTGACGACAGCCATGCACCACCTGTGTGTAGGCTCCCTTGCGGGCACCCTCTAGTTTCCTAAAGGTTCCTACCATGTCAAGCCCTGGTAAGGTTCTTCGCGTTGCTTCGAATTAAACCACATGTTCCACCGCTTGTGCGGGCCCCCGTCAATTCCTTTGAGTTTCAACCTTGCGGCCGTACTACTCAGGCGGGATACTTATCGCGTTAGCTGCGGCACATCAGGGGTCGATACCCGATACGCCTAGTATCCATCGTTTACGGCCAGGACTACTGGGGTATCTAATCCCATTCGCTACCCTGGCTTTCGTTCCTCAGTGTCAGTTATGGCCCAGCTAGTCGCCTACGCCACCGGTGTTCTTCCCAATATCTACGCATTTCACCGCTACACTGGGAATTCCACTAGCCTCTACCACACTCGAGTCTGCCAGTATTCAGTGCAGTTTCAGGGTTGAGCCCCAATCTTTAACACCAAACTTAACAAACCACCTACGAACTCTTTACGCCCAATAAATCCGGACAACGCTTGCATCCTACGTCTTACCGCGGCTGCTGGCACGTAGTTAGCCGATGCTTCCTCTGCTGGTACCGTCATTGTTTTCGTTCCAGCTGACAGAGCTTTACACCCCAAAAGGCTTCTTCGCTCACGCGGTGTCGCTACGTCAGGCTTTCGCCCATTGCGTAAAATTCCCCACTGCTGCCTCCCGTAGGAGTATGGGCCGTGTCTCAGTCCCATTGTGGCTGATCATCCTCTCAGACCAACTACCGATCGTTGCCTTGGTGGGCTATTACCCCGCCAACTAGCTAATCGGACACAGGCTCATCTCTAGGCGGATTACTCCTTTTACGATTGCTCGCATATGGGGTATTAGCGGATCTTTCGATCCGTTGTCCCCCGCCTTGAGGCAGATTCCTATGCATTACTCACCCGTCCGCCGCTAACTTTAGTAATAGCAAGCTACTACTAAAATCCGCTCGACTTGCATGTGTGAAGCACACCGCCAGCGTTCGTCCTGAGCCAGGATCAAACTCTCCGTTGTCACTGTTACATCAGGAGTACTGATGTTGTTTCAAACAGAGTTTTTTATTTGTCCTACTCAATTCTTGACAGGCGCCTTAATTGCTTATTCAGTTATCAGGGTTCAGCGATGCGATGGGAAATCGCGCCTCACGAACAAGTCGTGTGCAACGTCCACCGCATGAAACAAATACTACCAACCGGAATACGCCGTGTCAACTTTCGGGTAGCCCAGAATGTGGTCATTTCGCCGATCTCTTAGCATTTCGATATATATATGTTCCCTTAAGAATTTCGCAAACGAGCATATCCAGTGCGTTTTGACGCTTTTTTTCGCAAAAATGATATCCGGGCAATCTGTCCAAAACGAAGCGAAGCGGTCCTTCGCGGTGATGACAACTCGGACGAACGAACTCCATTCCTTATATGGTTCTTGCAAGAATCGGACGGCTGGCGTTAAGCGCCAGCCCTGTTTCCGCTACTGATGCCAGTTTTGAGAGTTGTCTGACACTTCAATAGGACAAAACGGTTTGAGTCTTTTCGGGAACTCTTGCCACAAATCCCCTGTCTCGCAATTGTTCAGAACAGTCTTCACAGGAGGTGAAAAATGCAATTCAGTAAACTAAGCGGCGCCACAGCACTTGGAGCAGCACTCGCGACGTTCTTGGGAACCGCAGCCCTAGCCGATTCTATATATGTCAGTTCGCCAGCAGTCATCGAGCATCACGTAGTTGCACCTTCGACCACTGTCATCGAAGAGCGCTCAGTCACGCTCCCACAGACGACCTCTACGGTTATAGAAGAACGGTCTGTTGTTGTCCCACAAACCCCAGTTGTCATACCGTCATCGCCTGTGTTTGTCCAAAGGCAGGTCGTAGTGCCTTCGGAGCCTGAGACAATCATGCGCCGCTCACTCACTGTAGGAACACGCAAGCCTGCGGTTAGTTCTTCAACTACCGACATCAGCCTGCAAACCGGTCCAGCAGCGGCTTTCTGGAAACGAATCGAAAACATGAAAGACCAGGTAAATCTCGGCGTTTCCAAGGGGATGATGTCATCAGCCAATGCCAGTTCATTCACTTCCCGCCTGGACAGCCTGAGTTCAGAGTCCAAAACTGTATTCGCTGCCGGTACGCCTAAGTCCATGTCAGATGCACTCGAGCAAAAACTGACTGGAATCAATATCGAGATCTCTGATTCTATGAATCCCGAAAAGCAGTGAGGTTCTGCAACTCGGTATCAGTAGCTCCTGAAAGCTGACTGATAATTTTGAATGGGTTCCAAAGTGCCCGCGATCTAAAGATGATCGCGGGCACTTTTCTTTTCGCAACAAAAGCCAGATGGTCAGCCGAATCCAAACGCTCTATTTTGCACGAATATATTCAACAGATATAGACTCGAACCATATACGCCACCATTCATTTGGCAGCAGTTCAAAACTCAACCGATAACGATTGAACTTAGAACGCCGATCGGCTGGCTTCGTTGGAATGCTCAACCAATAACGGTTGAGTAAAAATTGCCGACAGGACTTGGTTTAGCGTTCCAGAACTTGCCCAGCAAGCAAAATTGGCGAGCGCGCTTTTTTAGCGCCGGTTATCAACAGCAAACGTCCAGACGGTTTCACCTGACAGTACAAAAATGTCCTGCCGACGCGAAACAATGTGCGCCCATCTGAAGGCCATCCCTTTTCCGGATCATGCAACTCTTCAAGTCTGGTCGTAAACGATTCGAACGCGGTCTCAGCCATTTTCGGATCGGCGTAGTCTATATATAGAAGTCGCATCCGTTCTCTGACAGGAATGAAAACCTGATAGTCAGCCACGGCGGCGGAGCGCACCGCTTGCGAGAACAGAGTTTCAAGCTCCGGAGCCTGCATCGCCCTGGCTGCCGATGCGGGACCCATTACAACTCTCTCGCTACCCCTAACGCGGTCTATGACCGGTAATTTCGATAGTATCACTGGCGGTTGCGCGTGTGTAATTACGCCTTTTGACAGATTCGTTGCGAAGACTCCGATGACATCTTTGCTTTCATCGTCATCCAAAGATGTGCCCGCGATAATAAACAGAAAATTGTCTTGCCAGAAAGAAACGCTGTCGCCATCGTCAGACGAACCATCGCCTCGTTTTATGACAGTGGTGGAGCCTTTGCGCAGCATGTCATATGCGGCGTGAGCGCCCATCGAGTTGTCAAATTCGAAAGCGCGAATCGTTATATAGCGATTGCCGCGTTTGAATCTTTTCTGGACTATGACTTTGCATCGAAATTCGGCAAGCGGATAAACATCGCCGCTAGAAATCGGCAAACTAAAAGTCGAATCGACGGGCGGCTGCTCGGTGACAGCTGGAGTGGCAACAGCTAAACCCTTTATTCCGGAAATGGCAGACGGAATATCCTGAGGAACGAGGCGACCATCGGCGATGCGATAAGCCTTCAGTTCAGCCAGATCCCAACCTGCATGATTCGTGCGATCCAACATCGTAAACAACGCGGACGAAACAGCTGGAGCAACCATGCCGCTTTTCACGATTCCGGGGGCGACCGGTGGATCGATCGGCGCGCTTGTTTCCGCAACAGCCGATTGTCCGTGACAGCCGAACAACGCCAGGTTGGCCAGCAGTGCGTATGCGAATTTTGGCGACGAAATTTTCAAATTACATATTCAATGTGATGTGGCCAAAGTCTATCAAAATTCAAGAGACCCATCGACCCGCGAACTGATATCCGAGTTCTACCCCAAACTCGGATATCAATTAGGCGGCTTCCACACAAACTTTTGAAAGGTCGCGATAAAACTCGTAGAACTAGTTGATATAAGTGAACTCATTGAACTCAGAGATTCTTGAACTAGCTGACCTCAGTGGTTCTTGAACTCGCTTAACTGAGAAACGTTCGGAACGGCGGCTCCGAAATCAGAACGTTATTTTTGGAAGTATGGTGTCGGTTACGACTTTGCCCGCAGCGATCAATCCTGCAGCGCCCGCAACTCCGATGATCACTTCTGAACCTGCCAGCACTGCCACGGTGATAAGCGCAGCAGATGCAGCGGCGGCGACTACCGTTTCTGGCTTGGTCTCAGTGACCACGGATTTGAGCATGCCTGGTCCATAAGTGGACAAGTCGTTTTTCAAAATTCGACCGACCTCATACACATCGCACAAGTTCAAGCACTGCAACTGCGGTGCATCAGTCACTGATTCAGTTCGACTATTTGGTTGGAAATTTTCGTGGCTCATTTTTTTTGTCCCTCGGCTCGTGTATCCAATTTAAATCCGAAGTCGCCTCGGGTAACTGTCGAATTCAACAGTCGTCGATTTTCAATTTGCTCGCGGTGCTTGAACATTAAAACTAAAAGATTCCTGTTCATAGCGATATGACTGTCAATATCTCAAAATCACGTGCACCGATTACGCCACCACTTCCAAACTGGTGGTGTGGAGTAGCGCATTTGTGATATTGCAACCATATCATCAAAGAATGGACTAAAAGCCTCTAATGATGAGGTTATTCGTGGCTAAGAAACCAAGATCTGTTTGAGATATTGGTAGCGCATTTGGTGCCAAAACATGTAAGTACCCCACTATCCGCGGGATTAACCTTGTGTTACACTTTCGTTGCGATTCCTAATATTCGTGCAACAAATCAGGCGTTCGGGCTCCAGCCCGAGCCGGTTTTGCACTGGTTGGAGAAAACATGTTATGGAACCACTTGCTGCTGAAAATCAATTGACAAAGAGTCCGGATCAACAACCACTGCGTGATTTTCTACAACGTCCACCAGGAAATGTTGTAAAAGATTCCAGCCCCAGTTTGTACCTCAAAGAGTTTCTCGACTTCCAAAGACCGGCTTATAGACCGGATGGACGAGGTACAGAATCCAACACCTGGCTCTCAGCCAGCACGGAGAATATCTACAAAAGCGTTCATAAGAAGGATGCCGCAAAAACACCGGAAGAGGCCGCGGAAAGTTACAGCGATGATGCAACAAAATCGCTAAAAAAGGGACTTCGTGACGGCAACATTCGTTTCACCATGGATGGTGCCGCACCAAAGGTAAGCGAATATCAGAACAACTTCAGGGTCACAGAAAAGACAACCGCAAAGGAGTTAGCGAGCGCTACACTCGGTGCCAATGCCGCTCCTGAGCAAGTCGACAAATTCGCTGCCACGATTGTCAGTCTAAACAAGTTAGAAGCGGCTGACAAAGAAATTGCCGAAGGACGCCGTTTAAAACTGCCAGGTCAGCAAGCTGATGGCGGTATCACATATAGTGCCAAAGGAACAACTTATACTTCGTGGCACGACGGCAGCAAAGTAGAACAAAGCGAACGCGGGCAAGGCAAAGCGACTTACAACGATCGCGCCGCCGGGTGCGAAGTCAATGTCAGCTGGGATCCCGAAGAGAAGAAGAACTGCACGATATCTAAAACCTATGAAGAGCGCAGAATCGAGACCGATGCCAACGGAGTTCGTTCTGAGCGTTTGCCGCCGGACTATGGACTCAAATCGAAAGTTTATAACGACGAGAATGAACGTCGAGTGTCGATGGAGTTTAATCCTAAAGACAGCAAACTTTTGAGAATCAATGTACAGGACTGGAAAGCGGGTACTCTAATCGAAGTAGAACCCGATGACAAAGGACTTTTAAAAGGAAAGAAAACAGATAAGTCCGGCGACGTGATTGCTTCAATTCAAGGTCGCGCGGAGCACGATACTCTGGTTTTATACGAAGTAAAAAAGCAAGGCGATGTAGTCACCAGAACATTCGAAAACGGCACGGTGGAAGAATACAAAGCTGACAAGCTGACTAAACGCACAGGCAAAGATGATTGGGGACGAAAGGTCGAAGAGGTTCTGCAACCTGCAGGAAAGATGCCACCGTATAAGGTGCACATAACTTTAAACGACAACGCTGACGATTCGAAGAAAACCAAACTCACATTCAACAGAACCGATTACGGCGAATACTGGGGACAGACCCAGAAAGACGGCAAAGTCGATCTGCGCTATCAGTTGCGAGCCAGCGGGCAGATTATGTTCAGCAAAGGCCAAAAGGCCTGGTCCGATTTGAAGGACGGTACGCATTTAGAGAGATCGCAAATCTACGATCCGAAAGATCCGAAGAAAGTTGCCGGCTGCAAAATCAGTCAAGCCAAGGACGGCGCCACGTATACCGTGACCGCCGATCGCGACGGCAACATTCAAAGCGATAAATATTCCTGGAGCGGTAAAGACGCAAGGGAAGTTGAAAGAACACGCTCGACCAACGGTCGGCTGCTCACCAACATAAAGATGTCCGAGAGCAATGGTCATAAAACAGATTTCAATTTCGACACTGTAAGCGGCATGTTCACGGGACATCGGGTCGACAAGGAAGGAAAAGTCGTGGAGGACGTCGTCATTGCCGACGACAAGATTCTCTACACCAGCCCAAACGGCAATCGCAGAATCGAAGTATTCAATCTCCAGGCGCAAAGCTTGATGGGCAAAAAACCGCAGTCCGGAATATACGATGTGCAACGAGGCACAGAGTCATTCCGCAACGACGACGAGTCCCTTTCGGTACATCCTGTCGCCGGCGGGCGAACCGATAAAGTGAAAGAAGACTACTGCGTTGGTCGCACCTTATCTGGTACCACCATTCGCGGTGAACGTTCAATCGTGACGCCTGACCAAACAGTGATCCACAATCCGGATGGCTCGGGCGCCCGGCTCAATGCCGACTTGACAGTCGATCGTTGGGGAGCGGAGGAAAATGATAATGCGTTTAAAGAACCGCTCCACAAGGCGGAGTCGAAGTATCTTGAATACTTAAAAGACAATGGTCAGGAAAATAATGTAGATCTTCGGGACTTCCTGGAAATACATCGTCAATTTGCCAATCGAAAAGATGGCGCAGAGGCCATCAACAAGTTTTACACCTCGTTGAAAACGTTGGACACGGCAAAGCATTTGTCTCCCGACGAGGCAAAGGCGCTCCGAATCAACATCATGCACGACGTTGCGCATCCGGAAGAAATCGATCAATCAAGATCACCAACTTGCAACACTGAAGTGATTCGGCGCGAGATGGCGATGAATTGCCCGGATGAGTACGTGAAGCGCTTCCACGCGGCAATGTCGGATGGCAAAGTTCCAATCTTCAAAGTCCCCGCCGATGGTGCCTACGGCAGTAACACTGCCAAGGCGGATGATTTTGTTTCAGTCGATCCGGAGAATCTGAAATTAGCCGATTGCACTGGTCGGAATTTGGCAGCGCGCATCTTCGACAACATGTCGATTCAAATCAGCGCTCAACCAGATTACGACTGGATCACAACTGAAGATGGTTTGGGCAAATTCATTCCAAAAGATAAAGAGCAGGAGCCCAAGGAATTCTCCGGAATGCAAATGGGGGACATCGCGGATGTACTCACCAAGCTCACCGGGGTGAAACGCGGAGTGTTACAACTTAACGAGATCGAAGACTTGAGCACCGCGTTCAAAGCCAATGGGGAACGATCGATGATCGTCGGAGTAAATGCCGGGAAAGCACCATTTAACTATGAGCGGATAGACTGGGACTACGACGAACTCTACACTAATCACGTGGTTTCACTCACCAATGTTTTCGAGAAAGACGGTTCTACCTTCGTCAATTTCATGAACCAATGGGGACTGGAAGCCGACCACTCCACAGATAGGACAAAAGTTCGAGTTGAGAGTTTCTTCAACAACATGACCGGCGTCAACAGCAGTTGGAGAGGCACACGGCCTATGACTCCGCCTCAAGTGATCAGTGCCGGGGATCCGGGCAAAGTCTATAAAATTATTGACGGAAAAATTGTAGAAGATCTGAAATACACGATCAAAGACGGACGAGTACAAGAGCGCTAAAACTAACTCCAGTCAGAAGGCGAAAATCATGAATAAAGTCAGCGAAAAATATAAATCAGAATTTGGTTGGTCGATGACACTGCCTCCGTCCTGGAAGAGGCTCGCTCGCAAGAACCCGGATGTTTACGCACCTGTGGCGGTGTTTTCGACACCGGAAGATTGGACACTGTCGTTGACGTGGATGGCGTCCAGAAAAAAATCGGACGATGACGCATTGATCGCGTTCGATTCTGCCACCATGATCCCGGGAGCATTGGAACTAACAGATGCGAAACAAACCGCAGCTCAAATTTTTCCTCTTCTAGGCGAAATTGTGAGAGCCACGGCCGTTCAACTACCTGATGGAAAGCGGGCTCTCGAATTGGTCGAGATAATCTGCACCGACGATGCGAAGAAAGTGAAAAAAGTTTGCTACTCATTGATTCTTCCGCGCAGGCAACGCGGAGAGTATCGCAACAAACTCCATTTTCAAAAATTGAGCTTCATCGCACCACCTGATGTGTTTCACGAACAGATTCAAACAGTCGTGAAAGCAGCACGCTCATTCCACTACCCAAGCGCCGCAGCATAGAGTTTTATCTCTCCTTGCAGTTTTTTCATTGCGTCGTTCATGTCTACATCCGACTAAAGTGCAATTTTGCGTCGGTCCAGCGACAGGCTGCATGCCGGATTGGCTTTTCGAAATTTCTCAACTCCAGCCGGTGTAATCCTTTTGCAATCAGCTAGCTTAAGCCCTTGCAGAGGGAGCCTAGCTAATGCCAGCAATCCTTTATCAGTAAGTGGATTTTCGCCCAGGCTCAAAAACACAACGTGTGGAAATTGCGACAAAATCACAGCTTTCTCGTCATCAATGTCACACCCTACCAAACTCAGCTTACGGAGCGACTTCATCTGTTTTAAACGTTCGAGCGATGCTTTAGTTTGCGCCAGGTGATTTAATTCAAGGCTCTGGAGTTTATCCATATTCATAAACGTCTTGCTTGATTCTTCGGTAATAAAAGTGCCGCTCAGATCCAGATCCTCGAGTTGCGGAAAGGCAGTCAGGCCAAGGATATCTTCATCAGTAGTTTTGGTACCATTGATTTGCAGCATCCTCAAATCTTTTAGAGGTGCAAGTATCGCAATTGATTTGCCACTAACAGCGGTATCATAAACTTTCAAGTTTCGCAGCGTCGGTATTTTTGCCAGATGTTTTGTACCGGCATCAGAAATAGTCGAACCTGCGAGGTCAATGGTTTGCAACGGCAGTTTCTCGAGGTATCGAAGCCATGAATCTTTTATCGTCGCATCAGTAAGATCGAGCTTCTGAAGATTTTCCATCGTGCCGATCAGTTTCATCGCGCCGCGGCTCATCTCCCAATGCGCATAGACAGCCTCTGTTCTATGAGGATCTCGGCGAATGTCGCGTTCGATTACTTCATCAGCTTCCGACGTTTTCGCGCGGAACTGTGCGTCGTTAAGCTTGATTTTTACTTTTCTGACTTCGGCCACGTGCAAGTCGGACTGATCGACCAACCGAAGAACAGCAATGACCATAGCCACCAGGAGTAAGACGGTCACTCCCAGCAGGATCCACATGTCAATCTTCAGGCGAAATTTCTTTGAAGACGTGATTTCGAATCTCCAGCGGGGTTCCTATAAAGAACATGCCACTGTGGATGAATACGAAACCGAAGCCATTCGCATGTTTTCGACGAATTAAACAGTTTATCTCACTTCACGGTAAGAGCTAGATGCCGTTTGCAATGGCTTGTCGCTGTACTGGTTGTTCGCTTCCAATGTAGACCGCGAACTCATGTATTGGCAATCCATCCAGGTGACTCCGAAGACCACGGAGGCAACCACCACCATAAAGATTATTGACTTGGAACTCACAGTATTTATCCTTATAAGCCGCTTCACAAGGAGACCGGTACTTTTCTAATAGCACCGGGCAGCCATTCTAGTGCAATTTAGCGGATTTAAGCATCGCAAGCGCCACCGTGGGCTATGCAGCTACTGTGCAAGCGGGAAGAAGACCGCAATTAGAAGGTACGTCGAGCCGTGAGCGGCTAGAGGGGATATGAAAATGAACAGTTCAAAAACTTCGCGCAAAGCAGTTTCCGGTCTTGCGATTGCCGCAGTTATAGCCGGACTATGCGCCGTGCCTCAGGTGATGGCTGAATCGATGGCAGGCAGCGCAGCATCAACTCAAACTGGCGGTCCACAACAAACACAGAGCACTAGCGGTGCCACTACGCAGAATTCTACCTGGTCCGGCGGCGCCAACAATGGTAACTCCACAACAAGTTCGACCACACAGAACTCGTCGTCTTCTTCGACATCTAATGTAAGTAATTCGGGCGATGGACCAATCGGTCAATCGATGTCACGCAACACGACCACGAAAACCACTGGCGTACATGTGAGAACGTCGGCACCTCCTCGCAGAGCCGCTGTTGTAACATCGAAGAAAACAGCAGTCGTTCGTAATTACAGAAAACCTGCAAAAAGATGGAAAACAACCAGGTATGATTATCGTACTGGCAACAAAACTGTAATCAACAAAACGGTAGTTAGATGAGCTTCAAGCCCGACGGTTACACAGAAATAACACCGTATCTCACGGTAAAAGACGCACACAAACTGCTGCATTTTTTAGTTTCAGTGTTCGACGCCCAGGCAATTCGCAAAGTCGAAGAATTGGACGGCACACTGAAACATGCAGCGGTGAAGATCGGGGAAGCAGTTCTCGAGATGTCTGAAGCGACTGAAGAGTACCCGCCCGCTCCTGCGGCGTTGCACATCTACGTGGAAGACATTGACGCGACCCATGACAAAGCCGTGGAAGCCGGCTGCACGGTGCTTACGGAACCGGCAGACATGGACTACGGCGAGCGCAGTTCGGGCGTTCTCGATCCGTTCGGCAACAAATGGTACATCGCAACGTTTAAACGGTAGTCACCGTATATAGTGGCATCGTGTGCCTGGAGCTTAATTGCTTCAGGCACCTTTCTTTTGAAACTTCAGCAAGGTACGTTCCGACTTACTTCTTTTTGAAACCCTTACGCTTCTTCGACTCTTGTTCGTGTCTTTGGCTCCAGAGGCGACTCGAGGCAGCGGCTATCGCTTTCGATTTGTCCGGTTTTTTATTTTCTGTCGGTTTTATGACTGCAGTTTTAAACGCGAAGAAAAGCATCGCGATCCAAAGCGGTTGAGCCCAAAACAGGAAAATATTTAGAGGCAAAATAATTTTGAATCTGCACTTTTCTTTAAACGCGCACATGGCCGGAAGAAACGCAATTGCAATCACAATCAAGACGGTCAGCGCAGACCATAAGCATTCCAGCACCACGCCAAACTGATTCTTGAGCGAGAAATTGTAGATCAAAGTTGCAATCGGGTCGATGACGAACTGACCGAAGACATATAAAAGCGCTCCGGCAGCGAGGATCGCCACGGACACCTGCCATCGTTTGCGGTAGAGAAGAACAACTGCTGCAAGAAGAAAATCACCGGGACCTGGGAAAAGAAACTTACTATCGGTGAAAACACCGCTGATGCTCTTGAAGAAGAAAGTGCTCCAGAGGTGAAAGAAGCCGATATTATCAACCACCGTGTGTTTGGCGGACGATACAGCAAGCAGGTAGCCGATGATCGGGATGAGCGCGACAAGAGCGACATAGACCAGTCCTGGCACAACTAATTTAGGCAGAACTTTTTTGACTTTTGACTTGTTCGATTCTTCTTCCAAACTTGCCCGCATGTTGACGTCGATCGACTTATTCTACATCAGGTGTCAATACTCCGTCTGCGCCGGTACATTGACCGGCGGAATTCGGCTGGTAATTCTTTGAGTAGCGAATCTTTGACTACCAATGGCTGAGGACGACACAAGGTCGTCCTCAACTCAACGCTGACTGAGCCGTGATTATCTGATAGTCAGCCAAATCTGCGATTCTAATTTAGTCTAATAGCCCACGTTCAATTTCTCACGCGCTTTCTTGACGGCAGCGTCATACATCAACGAGTCCAGATTACTGTCCTTCCGATCCAGAGCCGGAGCGGACGCAAGACCAGCAAAGTCGGCTTTCATCATGCCAGCGCTGACACCACTCGGGGCACCACCAGCGAAACCACGCGTACGTTCGCCAGCTGCGGCGTACATCATCGGTTTTGCTTTACCTACACTGGAGAGCACTTTGGCACCCCGTTTCCATTCGGCTCTTGCGCCTTCGGCGACAGCAAAGGATTCACCACCGGAGCTGATCACTGTGGTTTCTTTGCCCGACGCATCTCTAACAATTTGTCGATAAGCCAGGTTTTCGAATTGCCCGTCGGTCAATTTCGCAATCTTTTGGAATACGTCGAGACCACCATCATTAGCCGTTTGCAGACCGTCGCAGGCAAGTGTGTTTATCTGAATTCCTTTGGCGATTGCTTTTCTACTTTCGTCTTCCCATTTGTAATCGTCGGAGTAAACGTGAGGACCAGCATCACCGATCAAGAACAAAAGTTTTGCTGTTTTGTTTGAAGTATCCCAGGATAAACTGTCAACGGAAACGTGCAACGCTTCATTGACTGACTCCGGTCCATCCCCGCCACCATCAGCTTTAAGGTCCGAAATATCTTTGACGAATTTATCAATGTCATCAGTGAACGGATAAACTTTAGTGACATACGCATCACCGCGATCGCGAAATGCCACTAGACCAACTCTGACTATTGGTGCGGGTTTTCCCGTGCTCAGTTTTGCCACCAGGTCTTTTACTTTGACTTTGACCATATTGATTTCGCCTTGCATCGAACCTGTTGTATCGATGCAAAAAGCCAGATCCATATGTGGTCGTGTTTTTTTCTGCTCGAGAATCGTACCGTTCGGTTCTGGCGTGGGATCGAGATCTTTTGCAGCTAATTTCATTCCGGCACTCGTGGATAACAGCAATGTTCCAACCGCCAATAACCCTAACGTTCTCGCTTTCATGACTTTCCCCTTTGCCAAAATTTGCCAATCGCTGACCATGCATTCAGACTACCGAAACCGGAGGAGAAATACGGCAACCGTAAGCCTGAAGCTACCCTGGGAAAACCCCTAGGACTTCTCCGGATTAGATTTGCATCAGACGTACCCCCGCTGAAGTCCGTAAAATCGCAATCTATGAGCACCATCACGATTGCCCAAAGACTCGAACGTCTTCCGATTACTAAGTATCAACGCCTGATCTTCGCTGTGATCGCGAGCGCGTGGTTTTTCGATTGCCTGGACGTTGCGATGATGACGTTTGTTTTGTCTCACATCGCCGCAGAGTTTTCATTGAATGCGACTCAGGCTGGGGCTCTCGGCAGCATGAGTTTTATTGGCATGTTTGTCGGCGCAGCCAGTGCAGGTCTTCTCGCTGACAAATATGGTCGAGTGATCGTCTTTCGTGCCAGCATAGTTATCTGGGGATTGGCATCGCTTGGTTGCGCGTTTGCTCCAAACCTCGAAATCTTAATGCTGTTGCGTATCCTGCTCGGCGTCGGATTGGCTATGGAACTGCCAGTCGGGCAATCGATGATATGCGAGTTTGTGCCGGCGCGAGTGCGCGGACGTTATGTCGCATTGCTGGAAGGCATGTGGCCGATTGGATTTATCGCCGCCGGTCTACTCGCCATGTTTGTTGTTCCAACCTGGGGTTGGCGTGGTGCGTTTATAGCCGAAGCGATTCCCGCACTTTTTGTGCTTGTCATAAGGCGCATGGTGCCTGAATCTCCGCGATGGTTGGCTGACTCTGGTCAAGCGCAAAGAGCCGAGCAAGTGATGACTCAGATCGAAGACAACGTAAAAAAATCTCTTTCCACAAGCGATCAAGAAAAACTACTCGCCGAAGACAAAATTTTATTTGCGACGCCTTCCGGGTCGTGCCAACCCGGTGGAATTAGAACTGGTTTTGCAGCTGGAATAATATTCAAAAAGCCTTACCTGAAGCGGACGATCATGCTCTGGTCGCTCTGGTTTTTCGCGCTGCTCGGCTACTATGGATTGACGACCTGGCTCGGCGCGTTACTGGAAGCAAAAGGAATTGATTTTGCAAAATCGACCGAGTTTATCATCAAGATGTCGCTAGCAGGAGTGCCGGGGTTCTTCACTGCAGCCTGGCTCGTAGAGAGCTGGGGGCGCAAGCCGACGATGATTTGCACTCTCTTGTGCAGCGCCGTGAGCGCATATTTTTATGGCACCGCCACTGATACCACAATAATGATCACGTTTGGTTTGATCATGCAATTTTTCTTGTTTGGAATGTGGTCGGTTCTCTACGCCTACACTCCGGAACTCTACCCGACCTATGCCCGCGCAACCGGTTCGGGCTTCGCCAGTTCGATCGGGCGACTGGGCGCGTTGCTCGGTCCGTTTCTGATCGGCGTGATTTTGCCGGTCCACGGGCAGCAGGGAGTGTTTGCCATGGCGGCAGGCGCCCTGGTTTCGGCAGCATTTATGGTGTTTATCCTTGGTGAAGAAACCAGGGGTAAGATGCTCGAAGAAATCTAAACAAAGCTCCTAATAATCTAATAGGACACGGATAGGGAACACAAAGGTCACAATCGCGGTGTTATCCTCCGGTTCTTACTACGCTTGACATCAAAATTTGGAAGTCTGCGCGAATCCATTCGCCGGGAGTTTCGATGGTCGCTGAGAACAAAAACGCGAAGCCTGATGCGCAGGACCAGAATACTGGTTCTAGCGAAAGCGCCGCGTTGCAACAGTCTTCAGCCGAAGCGTCAGCAAAGATATTACAAGAGAATGCCGCAACGAGTACCAGCAGCAGCGGTTCTCGAGAGAAGGACGCTTCAACCAACACGCCGGAAAGCAGCACTGCAGCGGTCAATGACGGCAGCGACAGTGGCACCGCGACTCCAGAGTCCACCGCCGAGCAGATGCGCCGTGAAGTTCAAGAAACCCTGCGCTCGGCAGCTGAGTCAGTCAGCGCCGTAGCCAAAATGGTTGCTTCTGGTAGAATCTCCCCGGAACTGGCGGCGAAGTTCGGTAATGTCGAGATGTTCGACTCAGCTGATGGTTCTGACGACCAGGCTCCAGGCGGTCAGACTGACGCTTTAACGCAAGAAGCCAAAGCCGAGGAAGCGAACAAGAAAACGACCGACAATCCAGCCGACACCGACAATCCGGACGGCACCTCGAGCATCGGCGATGCACTCAGTGATTTTGGTAACTGGGCAGCCGATTCCTTTAATAAGTACGTCGCCGAACCCGTTTCTGAAGCGATGGGCGACGTCATGGATATGTTCGACAGCACTTCCGAGTGGATGTTCAATAGTTCCGATGTGTTCGGCAAGGCCCCTGACGAACTCGCCGGTCTCAACAACGTCTCGAATAGAGAGTTCAACCAACAACAACGCGACGCGATGCGCAACTTCGACTTCGACCTGACCGAGGCGAAAGACAGCACAGGAGAAGGTCTGAGATTACCCGAGAACGCTGTCGAAACCGGCACCACTGAAATCGGCGGCACTACGGTTTCGGTTATGCGTACACCTGAAGGCGACACCTTCCTGAAAAAAGGCGATAAAGTAGTCGGTCATCAGAAGCCGGACGGTTCGTATGAACTGGCTTTGAAAGACGGTTCCAGTCTCGATTTCAAACTCTCTGAAGGCAAAGACGGAAAGTATCAACTCGATAGTCTCGAGAGAACCAAAGACGGCAAAGTACAACAGAAAATTGCCGACGGCGTTTTCTACAACTATAACTATGACGCTCAAGGCAACAAAACAAGCGTCGATGCGGCCGGAGATTTGAAAGGACCGCTCTCTCATGAGCGCCTGGAAGCGATCAAAAAAGAACTCGGCGATAGCGGCGCGGCCGCCCTTCGCGTCACCGACGGCGGCGACAATACGCAACGCCTGTTGATGCAAGTCCACAATAAAGACACCAATTCGTTGACTGATATCGACGCCCGCCGCGCGCAGATTTTCCAGAACGGTCAAGAATATCGTCTCAACGAAAGAGACCAGCTCGGTCTTGTCGACAGTAACGGACAGTGGAAAGCGCCTGACGATGCGGCTAGTAACGATGACCCATCGCACGCTGAACGAGTCAAGGAACTCGAAGACCTTGCTCGTCGTGTCGGAAGACGCGCGCACGGCGACAGTGATGAAGCCGTCGACGGAGTAAAATTGCGTACCGATGGCGATAACGCCAGCATCACTCGTGTCGATCCTGTCACCGGAAAGCAAGTCTCCTCAACGGAAGTGCCTGCCGACACCGGCAAGCCGGTGACGACAATCAATTCGCTCGGTGAAAAAACCGAAATCAAAGGCGACAACATCGGTATCAAAAACCTTGATGGCAAGACGATCTTCAACTTCGATCGTGACAAAGGTTTGAACACCGAAGACATGAAAGTCGACAAAACCGGCTTGACTGATCTTGAAACCGGAACCCACATGGATCCCGAGGGCAATGTCACGGATGCTGATGGCGAGTTCATCGGCGGCCCTGCTGAAGAGTATTTCGAGGATGGTGAAGATTGCGAAGACTGTGTCGAAACCAAAGAAAATCAACAACTCGCCAGCAGTATTTCCGGCGAGATTCGAGATCTGGGAAGCCGATCACTTTCGTTGTCCCACAATCCTGGCAACATGCATATCGCAAAACAGATTGCAGTTGAAGCATTCGGCATGGGCAACGCCGCGCTAGGAGCCGTCGGCAATGATTTGATGGCAGCTATTCCAATCAATAATTCGCTCAGTGTCGCCAGGACCGCTTTCACTCAAGCATCTCGTTCGGAAAAAACTCAAACCTACGCGATGAACCAGGGCGTCTCTGATACCACTCGCCTGAGCGACATTAATCGAATTGGTACGCTGTCTTCGACGAGCTTCAGCCCTGAAGAATTCGTGCGCGACCGACTGATGACCGCCTAGTAAATCGCACCTCGCTAAGACCGCGTAGACAACGCCACCTTGTCAGAACTCATAGTCAAATTCCACCTTGCTAAACGGACATTCGGGCAGTTCTGCTTGGTAGCGTGTGGTTTTAAACCGGAGCGCCTGGCTCTAAGTTTTTTTCTTTTTGCCTGGTTTTGTTTTCTTCGTCGAGTACGGCGCATACTTACGCGCAGGTCCGCGGAACAGACGGAATCGAATAATGCTGTGCACAATCGAGCTCAGAAAATAACCAACAAACTCGCGAGAGTCATCGATTTCAGGACACGCTTTCAACGCATCGCGCACTTCGCTTTCTGATATGGAAAGTTCCCGTAACATCGCCGTGACAACAGGATCGCCGGCACGCAGCAAAGCAGTGAGGATGTGCTTTGTAGATACTTGAGGGTAACCAGCTTGCGCAGCAACTTGCATTGACTCGATTAAAACTTGCTCCGCTTCAGTAGTGAAACCCATATCAAGCGCGGCACCGCGCACGGTGCGCGTCGGATCGCGGCTTTCATCAACAGAATCAGACCACTTACCAGGTCCCTTGGCGTGCCGCTCGGCGACAGACTTACCGATATCCTTAGAATGAGTTTTAAGTGATCGTTTGGCTTGAGCGAGTAGATCGCCCAGTGCCCACGGACGGCCGATACCGTTTAAATGCAGCCCCAACAATAATTGCCCGGCGGCAAACCCATGGTTTTCGATCAAGCCAATCAATAGATGTTCACAGCCAATCTGTTTGGATTGAACCCGCAGCGCCTCGTTTCTTGCACCGAGTACGATAATCATGGAAATCTGACTGAGAGTTACGGTGCCACTATATTTAACACCACTAGAAAAGCTCATTTGCGGAAAGTACATCGATCCATTTCCGGTAATTCGAAAACGTCCTTGCGCCGCGCGCGCTTTATACTCTTTCATCAGCCGATGCTGGTAAGTGGAGCTTTCACTATCGAGGTCGGCGGAACTCGGCTTGCCACCACTGTGAATGTTGGGCGGCATCAGATCTTCCGGCCATAGCGGTGGCAGTTTCGATTTGATCGAGCCTCGCGAATCGGACAATCTATATTGCGACGCTTCAAAGTCCTCTGGTTGATCATCACGGTGAGATGCGTTATCGAAATTGAGCAAGCCGTCGACATTTTCGTCGTCATCGAACACAATTTGGATATCATCCGGAGTGACGCTTCTCAAGTCGATGCCGTCTACTACAAATCCAACATTACCAACGCTCGGCGCTTTGGCGTGTCGTTCGTCTGATTCATCGTCGTGATTCATACCGTTCGTCATGTCTTAATTATGCAAAACTTCGCGCGAAAAATCCGTTTGTCTCAGACAGCGCTTAACGGTTCTAATATTGACCGAAACTCTTATTTGACGCCGACTTTCGGAACTTGCGTTTCAAACCAGGCGATCGTTTGTTTCAAACCATCAACCAGTTCGGTTTTCGGAGTCCAACCAAGCAATTCCTTGGCTTTCGTGATGTCAGGAAGGCGTCTGCGAGGATCGTCTACCGGCAGTTCTTTGAAAACGATCTCGCTGCGAGTACCGGTCAACTGTTTGATCAGTTTTGCAATTTCGTCGACAGTTTTCTCTTGCGGATTACCTAGGTTGATTGGCAAATGGTGATCGGAATTCATTGTTTTCACAATGCCATCGACCAGATCAGATACGTACTGGAAGCTGCGAGTTTGATTACCTTCACCATATACGGTGAGTGGTTCGCCTTCTAGAGATTGACGAATGAAGTTTGAAATAACTCGTCCATCATCGAGGCGCAGACGCGGTCCGTAGCAATTGAAGATGCGAATGATGCGCGTATCGAGTCCATGCATTTTGTGATATGCCATGGTCAATGCTTCGGCGAATCGTTTTGATTCATCGTAAACACCACGCGGTCCGATTGGATTGACATTGCCCCAATACGTCTCAGGCTGCGGATGCACTTCTGGATCGCCGTAAACTTCCGAAGTACTGGCGAGCAAATACTTCGCATTTTTTACGGTAGCTAATCCAAGAGTGTTGTGTGTTCCGAGCGAATTGACTTTGAGAGTTTGAATCGGCAGCTCGAGGTAATCCACTGGTGATGCCGGAGAAGCGAGGTGCACCACGAAATCGATATCGCCTGCAACGTGTATAAAGTTTGAAACGTTGTGGTGAATGAATTCGAAACGCGTACTCGAAGTGTGCGCTTGAATGTTTTCGAACTTGCCGGTGATCAAATTATCCATTGCGATCACGTAGTGGCCATCAGTCATCAGGCGATCGACCAAATGTGAGCCGATGAAACCTGCGCCGCCCGTAACTAGTATTCTCAACGTCCAATCCCCCTGTAAGTCATGCCGTGAGAAGTGATGTCGTCTTCCTGCAGGACGTTGCGACCGTCGATAACCAGCGGCCAGCGCATCACACGAGAGACTTCACGCCAGTTGGCTCGTTTGAATTCATCCCATTCGGTTACCACGACAAGGGCATCACAGTCGGTGGCAAGGTCGACCAGATCCGTTGCGTATTGAACATCGAGATCCGTGTGCATTGTTTTGCAAATGTCCATCGCAACCGGATCGTACACTTTAACCAGAACACCCATTTTGATTAACTGCCTGGCAATGCCAAGACTTGGTGCATCGCGCAAGTCATCCGTGTTTGGTTTGAAAGACAAACCCATCAAGCCAACTGTGCGACCCTTGATGATTTTCAGTTCGTCCTGCAGTTTTTGAATTACAACCAATCGCTGGTGCTCGTTTACCTTAATAGTAGCCTCGAGCAAATGAGTGGGATAGTGATATTCGCGAGCAACCTGCATGAGCGCTTGAATGTCTTTGCCGAAGCAGCTTCCACCCCAGCCCACACCGGCGTTTAGAAACGGCGAACCGATGCGCAGATCGAGCCCGATTCCGCGCGTCACTTGTTTGATATCCGCTCCCACTTTTTCGCAAAGACCGGCAACTTCATTGGCAAAACTGATTTTCATTGCCAGAAATGCGTTAGCCGAATATTTGATCAATTCAGCAGATGCCAGATCGGTCAGAACAAAAGGCACATGCTCCAAACCTTTCGGACGTGGTGCACACTCCGGTGGCTCAAAATCTTGGGTGAGAATCTGATTGTAGAGCTTACGCATCAAATCGATCGATGCCTCATCGACAGAACCGACGACGATACGATCGGGATAAAACGAGTCGGCGATAGCGCTGCCTTCTCTCAAAAATTCAGGATTACTGACGACTGAAAAAGATGGCGCTTCCGATCGTGAGCTGCGAGCCGGAACCGGTTGCACTGTTTGCACGCCCTGGTTGACCAGCATCTCGACCCAGTTACCGGAGCCGACCGGAACCGTCGATTTGTTGACGATGACGCGGCGGCGCTTGTTATCGAGCGCTCCGCCAATTCCTCTGGCAACGGTCATGACCTGCGAGAGATCGGATTCGCCGTTTGCTAGCGGTGGCGTGCCCACGCAAATAAAGATGACTTCAGCATTCTTCACTCCGGTGTCGAGGTCGGCAGTGAATTTGAGAGAACCGGACTCAAGACAATTTTTGACGAAGTCAGTCAAGTGCGGCTCGAAGAAAGGCACATCGCCTTTTTTCAAGTTTTAGAGTTTGCCGGGATTTACCTCGACGGCCGTAACTTGATTTCCTAAAAAAGCAAGACAAGCACTGGTAACCAGACCAACGTAACCAGCTCCAACTACACAAATATCCACGCTTCGATTCCCCGGATGTTGCGGCTTTCATTTCGAGAATACCAGACCATCAGGGTCTTGCTCAAATATAACGACAGCCTGTCTCAATGTATGGAAACAGACCACATGTTAGCTTCTAAAAGTAGTCATGAACCAATCTTGACCGGAAAGTTTTAGAAACAGGAAAACATCACTAATGTTTCGGTAAACAGCGTGTGTTAGCCTCCTCCGAAGTAAAGTGAATCGAGCGGTAAACATGGAATCTCAGCTCCTGCAATTCGTCAATACAATTGCTCGCCTGCGGGCGCCGGACGGCTGTCCATGGGACAGAGAGCAAACACACAGTTCGCTTGCTCGTTATTTGCTCGAAGAGTCATATGAAGTTCTCGAGGCAATTCACGGCGAAGATCGCAAAAAGCTCTGCGAAGAACTTGGCGATCTTCTTTTGCAAATCGTTTTGAATGCTCAAGTTGCCAAGGATGAAGGAACATTCGATATCGAAGATGTGGCGCGCAGCATCAACGAAAAAATGATCCATCGTCATCCTCACGTTTTCACTGATGCAAAGCTGGATTCGTCCGGTGAAGTAAAAGCGCAATGGGAAGATATCAAAGACGCCGAACGCAAGAAAAAGAATCCGGATCAGTCCGCGATGGATGGAATAACGCGCGCTATGCCGGCTCTCATGCACGCTTTGAAAGTGTCGGAGAAAGCGGTCAGTCAAGGATTCGAATGGCAGAAAGAAGGCGATGTTTGGCTGCAGCTGGAAAGTGAATTGGTCGAATTGAAAGAAGCGATTTCAAATCCGGAGATGGATCATCCGACCAAATCCAGTGAAGCGAAACGAGAGGTAGAGCTGGAATTCGGCGATGTGCTGTTCTGCATGGTCAATCTGGCGCGCTGGCATTCGATCGATCCCGAAGGTGCGTTGATTCTTTCGATTGAAAAATTCAAAGACCGATATCGCTCGATGGAGAAAATCAGTTCGCAACCATTGAAGGATTTGTCCTTTGACGAACTAAACGATCTCTGGCTGAAAGCCAAGATTGAAGTCTCGAATAAAAAAGGCAAGAAGAATTAACGGAGATTTTGAGCGAGTCGATCGGCGGCTGGTGTAATTGAACGATACCGCCAGCGGTGACAACAAGGAGTGCGCCCGGGCGTGAGCGATCAGACGACCACCATAAAAGAACTGCGAACGTTGATGAACGACTTCGTGGAAGAGCGCGACTGGAGCCGGTTTCACACGCCGAAAAATCTTGCCGGCAGCGTCGCTATCGAATCTGCCGAGTTGCTGGAGTTGTTTCAGTGGCTCACACCCGAACAGGCAGCTGAACGATCGAAAAACGATGACGCATTCCGCGAACGAATCGGAGAGGAGATGGCTGACGTTTTGCTCTATTTGCTTTCGCTGGCGAATGCAGTAGATATCGACCTTTCGAAAGCTACTTACGACAAGGTCGAGAAGAATAAGCGCAAATATCCAAAAGATATAGCGAGCCAATTCGGGAAATAAATTCAGGAATTCGAAACCGGAAGTTAAATTCGGAAATGAATCCCGTCGATTTAGAGAGGCGTTGAAGTATTTGAAATCGCCTGGGAGGCGGCTTCGCCAGGCATTAAAGCAGCGTTCAACTTAGCTTTCGCATCACTAGCAGCTTTACCGGCAGCGGCTTTACCCTCGAGCTTTTTGCAAATCTTTAGTGGAATGTTGTTATCGAGCGCGAGATCTACATACTCAAGCGTGTCTTTATAGGTTTGGAGAGTCGGCAAGATTGATGTCAATCTCGACAAACGTTGAGTGAGAGCCGCATCCGGAATGCCGATTTTAAGCGCCAATTGTTCTGTTCTAACACTGACGTCAAATGGCTTGCGCATGTCTACATATAGAACGGGTTCTTTCGTTTGGTTCTCAATGAAAGTCACCCAGGTGGCCCACTGTTTCACATCAACCGGAGTCATTTTGAAATTGGACGCGACGTAGAGTTTCAGTTTCGGCGAAGTCACATGCGGGAATTTTTTGACAGGAATGATTCTTCCAGTTTCAGCAACCACGGCATGGGTAGGCAAATCCGGATTGAGACCGACGGACGCCCAGGGCTGTTCTTCGAGAACTTCAACTACGACGTGAGGACGCGGAAATGCGTAACGTCGGACAAAAGCGTTGTTGATGGTTTCGAGCCCCTCAACCTTTTTCTCCAGTTCTTTCGGATTCATTTTATAAACAGGCGTGTAAAGCGCGTCGGCGATCACTTTGCGAATCTGCTCGGTGTCGGTAAAGTGGTTGCCTTTGACGACAATCTCACTTTCGCTATTGTTCAGTGACCATGGTAGATATGTGAAACCAAAAATTCCAACGGTGAAAAGCGACATGACCAGGAAGAGTCGAAACGCTTGACGCGCCAGTCTGGCGCCGCGAGCGGATTTACGCTTGTTACGACGACTCTTAATCCAATCTTTTCTCTGATCAACAGGCAGCATTATTTGCAGTTCGCCTCCGCCTTGCTCTCAGAGCCTAACTCAAGTGATGGCAAATGTTCAAGCTTAAAAACGCCGGAAAAGATTTCGGCGGCCGGTCCGGTTATCTCAACTCGATTATTTGACTGTACAAACGATATCTCTAAGGCACCACCGGGAAGCTGAACGGTCGCCGTTCGATCTAATTGATTAGTCAGCACACCGGCGACCACTACCGCGGCGGCACCACTGGCGCATGCCAGAGTAAACCCGCAACCTCTCTCATACACATAACAGCGCACAAGATCGCGACTGACGATTTGGACAAACTCGACGTTTGCCGAAGCCGGGAAGGCGGGGTTGTTTTGAATTGATTGAGCCAGAGCGGTGAGCTCGTGCAAATCGGCACCATCTAAAAGTTCGGGATGCTTCAGTTTCGGCAAGGCAACTGACTTCGACGCGCTGGTTGACGCGCTGGTTGACGCGCTGGATTCGCTTGATTCAAGTGCATTCGACCAGCCTGACCAAAACTTCTCGTCGAAGATTACGCAGTGCGGATTACCCATGCCGACGGCAAGTGCGTTGACTTTCTTGCTGCCAACGCTGAGGTCGACGTGGATCAGTTTTTGAACGTCTGAAAGTTGTTGACCGCTGACTGGAACCTTCGCCGCTTCCAGAATGGGCTCGCCGACATCGACTGTGATGCGCTGGTCGCTATCAAATAGAACTTCGATTGCACCTTTCGCCGTCGCGATTTTGAAAGCCCTGGTGTCGACGCCGCCGCGCAAACGCGCCCACAAAGCCAGACAACGCAAACCATTGCCACACATAACGGCATTGCTGCCGTCCGAATTTGTATAAACCCAGCTCAGCTCACACGAGTCGACTTGGGGATAATCAGCAGTCAGAGCGGCTACGGCCTGACGATATTGTTTGGCAAGAAATGCGGCGCCTTCGCCGGAAACCGAAGGCGAGGTGCATCGAGAAGGAAACTCACCGGTCGTCTTTTTGCCTGTCTTGGCGCGCGCTTGAGGATCAAACGGTTCGATTTCGGCCGCGCCGTAAATCGGCATGGCGAGGATAACTCCGTCGGCGCCGACTCCGTGGTGGCGGTCGCAAATCTGAGGCGCCAGGCGGCTGACGACGTTGGACCAGTCGGCAAGCAATGGCGCCAGACTCGGGTCAAACACGAGTTCTCTGGCATCGATCAGTACAAAATCGTTCCCTAAACCGTGATATTTGGTGAAAGGGAGAAGTGCCCGCAAAATCGAATCGCCTCACATATAGAACTGAAGAATTATACAGTCCTGAGCTTGACATGGTCTGACCATTGTAAGTCTCTAAGTTAGAGGTATGCCATTTGACCTATGTGCGCGTATCAATTGGCTATTAGTGCGGCTTTCCAGGCGCAGTTTTTCGTGACTCGTTGTAAAGAGAGCAACCCGACAAGCCGGGTTGTCATGAGTCGACATGAAACAAAATTATTAAATTTGTAAAATTCCCTTCTTGACTTGTGGGGTTGGGTGTCATTCGCGGGTATTTATCAATTGCCAGGCTTTAATCCGGCAAACATACGATTCCTCTCCGAAGCGGATTTATTTCGCTCGGATCAGGCATAACCACGCGCACAACTCAGGGCTGGATATATGTTCAATTCACATTCTTCCTACAACACATCTCAACTGGTCAGACAACAGCCCATCGCTCTCTCGCAGAGTTATCCATGCCCGCGGTGCAACTGCGGCGTGCTGGAAACGTATGGATTGACTGAAACATTCAAGTGCAATGGCTGTACACGGTCATTTGTGCCTCTTCGCAACGGACGTTGCTTATATCCATCCAATCGGATGGGATGGAAAATTGCCCCAACCTTCTGGTGGGACGGTCTGCGCTGGCACTGGGCGGGCACAACCGCGACAGCCGGGCAGTTGGCCGCCATCGTCATGTTGTTCGCCATTCCTCTTATGGCGTTGAACAGCAGCTTCTTATACTTCAATGTTTGGCCAGAACGTCCAGAATGGCTGAGCCCGTTACTTCTTTCGTCAGTAGTCGGCCTGATAACGATACAAGCGATATACTTCATGTGTTGGGATTTCGACTTCGTATCGAGACATAGAACAGCCAGGTAAGTCCGTCTGTCTAAAAAATCGAAAAAGTCTGGTAAGGGGGAGTCGCGGCGCGGCTCCCCCGATGTCATTAGTGGCAAATCCGGCGCTTCAAAGCGGCGGGCGGATCGGCTTGCCGAAACACAGACAGACTCAGGCGTTAAGCGGCCAAACGATGGTCCCCAGTTTTTCGACCAGGGGCTTGCGGCGGCTGACGGCTCAGGGCCTCAGGATGGACAGGTTTCTGAAACGATTACTGGAGCGGTTTCTGCAGCAGTTTCCGGACAAGATTCCAGCCGATACTCTATGCGCGCGAAAAGAACTGGTGTTCGGCATGGCGACGGAGTAGACGGCGGCGAAAGCCTGGACGACGTTGACGACTCTGATGACGACGATAGCGTTCAGACCGATAATCTGAGCGACTACGATAACGAAGACAGCTCCAGTGATTTTCATGTCGAAACCATAGACCTTTCTAGTGGTATCGAATCCCGTCCTGACAACAGACCTCACATTCCGGTCATGCTCGAAGAGACGCTTGGGCTGCTGAATCTGCAACCTGGCAAAACTTATGTTGATGCCACCGCTGGTGCCGGTGGACATTTATTGCGCATCGCCAGTGATACCGGATCGACCAGCACTGTATATGGTATCGACAGGGATCTTTCCGCAATCGAGCGATTGCAAGGTCTGGTGCCTGATAACGTAAAACTGATTCATTCCAACTACAGCGAAATTCGCGAAAAGCTCAATGAGCTGGGCGTTCACACCATAGACGGTGGCATCATGGCCGACCTCGGAGTGTCATCGATGCAACTCGATGAAGCCCACCGGGGCTTCAGTTTTATGCGAAATGGCCCTTTGGATATGCGAATGGATCAATCGCGCGGAGAGACTGCAGAAAATTTATTAAACACGATCGATGAACGAGATCTCGCGGACATCATTTTTCGATATGGCGAAGAACGGTTTGCAAGGCGGATCGCCAGAGATATTGTGCAGCACCGTCCAATAAAAACTACGGGTCAATTATCTGCCATTGTTGCAAATACATTGAGAAAATCTCAGAAACCAAAGTACAAAAGGGACCATGGTGAAGCATCCAAACATCCCGCCACGCGGACATTTCAGGCGATTCGCATCGCCGTAAATCAAGAGCTTCAATGTCTGGAAAAATTTTTAGAAGACGCTTTGTCAATGCTCGCGCCGGGCGGCCGGCTGGTGGTTCTCACGTTTCATTCGCTCGAGGACAGACTGGTTAAGCAATTTCTCAGAAGTGCCGCCATGAGCTGCGTTTGCCCGCCCAGGCAGCCGCTTTGCACCTGCAACAAAAAGTCGCAATTGCTGATAATTACACGTAAACCACTTGTTGCTGGTGCCGAAGAAGTACTTGCCAATGTACGGTCACGTAGTGCTAAACTACGTGCGGGACAAAAGTTGGATTAGGGAAGCAAATATGACCACAAGCCTGAAACCGCCGCCACGCCGCAGTTCGCAAGTCGTCTCATTTACTAACAATCGATCATCACGTAGCACCACCGGTGACTCCACAGTCATGGCACCAGTCGCAGATCGTGGAACCTGGCCGGTTGCATTCACAGACAATACTGTTCCAGTTCAATCCTTCCCTGCACCAGCGCCGGTATCAAGACCGCATTTGGTGCCAGTTGAAGCACCAACTCCAAAGACTCGCACTAAACCTTTATTTGTAAAAGCGAACCGCGCACTTCAGGCGGTGCTTGTTGCTCTATGCGGTGTTGCTATCTGCACATATGGCCTTGATGTCGTTGTTTCACACGATGTCGGCAAATTGCAAGAACAAGCTCGCAGAACCAGCGAACAAAACTCTGAGCTCTCAGCTCAATTACTGAAATCAATATCATATGGTGAGATTCAAGACAGCGTAGTCGGAAGATTCGGACTCCGTGTGCCGGAACACGTTGTTATCGTCAGAGAAACAAAAGCACCTACCGCCATCGCATATAAGATGCATAAGCATCATCTTCCTTTGATGTCAGGATACTAATGCCCGAGGGGGCGAAAATCTAGTTTAATTACAAACGAAGATTTAGCTCAAGATTATCGGGAGACTTGCCTTGCCGGGCCCAGCGGTAGATATCAATAGTTACCGGAAAACACCTCGCAAGCAGAGAGGACGTCCGCGTTCGCCTCAGTGGAGGCTACGGATATTCCAATTTGCGTTGTTAGCTGGTGTGTTAGGAATCACTGCGCGTCTGTATTACTTACAGATTCACCAGGGCAGTGATCTGTCGAGCAAGGCTTTTGTGCAACGTCAGAAAACAAATTTCCTCGTACATCGAGGCGCCATCACCGATCGCCATGGTCTGCCACTGGCGATTGATACCACTCGCTACGATATCTTCGTTCACCCTCGTTTGCTCAAAGCACCATTAGATGAAGCGGCGAAAAAACTGGCGCGCATCACTGGCAAGCCCGAAGAGAAAGTCTACAAGCTGCTTACAGGCAAGCACCCTGTTGTGACGGTAGCAAAACACCTCGAGCGCGAAGCTGTCGATCAACTGCAAAAACTGAATTGGACCGGCTTGGATATTGTGCCTCGTCCGTTTCGCCACTACCCGGAAGGCACGATGGCAGCTCACTTGTTGGGCTACGTCAACACCGACACCGATGGTCAGGGCGGCGTAGAACAATCACAACAGAATGCTTTAACCAGCACTGGAAAGATTCCGAAGCCACAGCTAGATGGTCGCGGCAAGACGATCTTGCTGCCTCATAAAGGACCGACCTGGGATATTACGCCACCACTTGGTCGCCATGTTGAGCTGACAATCGACAATTCCCTTCAGCATCTTGCTGAGAAAGAACTGTTCGCAATGGCTGCACACTCACAGTGCTCGCGCGCAACTGCAATTATTGCCGATCCTAATAATGGCGAAATTCTCGCCTGGGCAAATTACCCGACATTCGATCCGAATGACTATTCAAAATACCCGTTCGGTACTTTGAAAAACTGGGCGATGGTTGATGTGTACCAGCCTGGCTCAACGTTTAAAACCGTAACCATTTCATCCGGTCTCGATACTGGTGCGATCGACGAGCACGTCACGTTCAGCGATTCAGGCACATTATCAATCGGCAATCGAACAATCCACAACAGTCACGGCGGCAACGGCAGCATCGACTTGTTGCACCTCTTTATCCACTCCAGTAACATCGGCGCTGCCAAAGTGGCACTGCGGATGACACCAAAGCAGTTTTACGACAAACTCTGGGATTTTGGTTTTGGAAGAAAAACAGGAATCGATCTTCCCGGCGAATCGCGCGGTCTATTGTTGAACTGGAAGCGTTGGAAAGCGCTCGACCAGGCTACAACCGGATTCGGTCAAGGCGCCATCGCCGTGACACCACTTCAGTTGGCGTCGGCAGTTGCTACCATCGGCAACAATGGAACCTGGGTGCAACCGCACCTTATTAGAAGAACGTATGATCCGCGCACCGGCGTCACCGAGAAGTGGACGGAGCCTGAGCGCAGGCAAGTAATCAAACCAGAAGTCGCAAAACTGGTATCAAAACTTTTGGCAGACAACATCACGCAGGGTTCGCAAGTCGCGGGCAAAAGCGTTCCTGGATATCGCGTCGCCGGTAAGACCGGAACCGCACAGAAAGTGCGAGAAGGTGGACGCGGTTACATCGGCGGTCAAACAATCGCTTCATTCGTCGGTTTCCTTCCATATGATGATCCACAGTTGTTGATCATGGTGGCAGTGGACAATCCACAAACCGATGGACGCTGGGGCAACACAGTTGCCGGTCCGGTCTTCAACGCAATTGCACGAGAAGCCGCGCGTTTGCTTGCGATTCCGGAATCGTATAAAACTGAAGTTGTGAAAGGTAGATTTGCAGGACCCGACGGCAAGCCAGTTCAGTTGAGCGAAGCGCCATCCACCAAGTATGCGGCCGAACTGCAGAAAGTGCAGAAAGCGCCGATGAAGCCGCCGCTACCACCGGGTCAACATTAAGCACGAGTGACCGGAATCATGTCAAAAGAGAAGCCCGAGGGCGACTCTCAACCCGAAGGTATTCAAAAGAAGGAGAGCGCATCTACCGATGCGGGAACTCCGTTTAAACCCGAACCGGTTCAGCCCACGAAATTAAGGGCGACTGCCGCTCAAAACTTTTCCGATGTACCGGAAGGAATGATGGCGGCCGAAACCGATTCTGAAATTGATGAGATTCAAGCAGACATCGAGGACAGCCAGTCGGCCGATTCGAACGCTGCCGTCGGTAACACCGGGGATGGTGGCGACGGAAATCCTCCGCCTCCGAAACCGAAACGAGAAGGCCTGGCAAAAACGTTCGGACTGGTAGCCATCCTCAATGTCCTATCTAAAACGATGGGGTTGGTTAGAGACATTGTCGTCCTGCAAGTATTCGGAACGTCGCTAGTCACCGACGCCTATTTCTTCGCTTACCAATTCACCGGCAACGTTCTGGTTTTATTCGGTGGCGTCGGTGGTCCGTTTCACTCGGCCGGCGTTGCGATTCTAACTTCACAGCAAGAGGGTGAAGAGAAACGCAAGTTAGTCGGTCAACTGATGACGCTCACTTTTTTAGCGCTCGCGTTGATGTCAGTCATCCTTTATTTTGCCGCACCGTATCTGATACCGCTGGTTTTTCCAGCCGTGGGCTTGCCGATGGAAGAGCGCACCAAGCTCTGGGCCTCCGTCCTGGCGCAACTGCGAATTATGGTGCCGCTCATCCTGATTGCCGGACTGGTCGGTTTAGGAGCCGGCATCTCAAACTCGTACAAGGAATTCACCTGGCCGTCGCTATCGCCCGCGGTGGCAAGTATTGCTATCGTCGTTGCCGTTATATTCTTCCCGGATCCACTGGGCATGTGCCTTGCCGTCGGCACCTTGATCGGTGCAATCGGTCAACTGCTGGTTCAGATTCCCGGCATGATGCGCGCAAAACCGCTGTTCACATTCGATTTTAAAATGCGTCCCGGGCTCAAAGAATATCTTTTGATGATTGGTCCTGCCGCAGTTGGAACGTCGATCGGCCAACTCAATGTTTTCACAGACAGCTTCTTCATCTCGTCATTGGCGCCTGGAAGTTTAACCGCTCTGCAAAATGCCAACCGCCTGCTGCAACTGCCGCTCGGTGTTCTGTTGACCGCGATGCTGGTTCCAATCCTGCCTCGCTTTACCGAACAAGTAGTTGCCGGCGAAGTCGACGAACTAAAAGCCGAGTATCGCAAAGCTCTGAGAATCCTCTGGTTTACAGTGCTTCCACTGGTGACCATGCTGCTCGCCATCCCCAATCCAATTATCAAACTACTTTTTGAACGCGGGCAATTCGACGCCAGCTCCCGCATGCTTGTGGTGCTTGGTCTGTCTTACCTGGTGCCATCAGCATTCTTCTATGTCGCCCGCGATCTTTTAACTAGAGTGTTTTACGCGCACAAAGATACCCAAACACCATTCAAAGTCGGAATGCTTTCAGTCGCCGTTAAAATGGGCGCGGATGCCTTGCTCGTAGGACCGCTGGGAATAGGCGGAATAGCGCTATCCACAACACTCGTCACCATATTCAATATGACGATGCTCTCCACACTTCTTACCAAAAAAATCGGACCACTGGGAATTCCAAGTTTATTTCGACCAGCAGCAATCATGCTGAGCGCCTCACTGGTCTGCGGAATCACCGCTCATCATGTGCAACTCTGGTGCATCGAGTTAATCAAGTTACCAAGCAATCTCGGCGGTTTCGCCAGTCTTCTGCTTTCAATTGTGATCGCCGGCAGCGCCGGACTTGCAGTCTACGTCGCCATCTGTCTGGCAGCAAAACTGGAAGAACCAAAACAAGTCCTCACGCGTCTGAAAAAACGCGGCTCACGATAGCGCTAGTTCATGCGGGTTTGTTTTCATCGCGGGTTTGATTTTTATTGCGCGTTTGCTCTTCATGGCGCGTTTGTCCCCGGTACCATTCGATAGCTCGGCAACAATTCAGGCGCGGTAACGTTTTAAGCTCAAGAGAATTGCGGCAATCCTCGACCGCCCCTTCCTGGGTTTCGAGAAAAACCACGGTTTCGTGCCATAGATCTATAGAAGATTACCTGCTAAATTCGACTGTCTGGATTTCTCAATCGTATATCCCGGTTATCGGTCGACGCAGGAGGGCAATTTATGGCACGGTTTAACAGAAAGGGTCTTCTCGTCGCGGCTGCCGCTTGTTTATTAGCGTCCCCGGCCCACGCTCAAAGTGAGAGTAATTCGGCAGCACCCTCAGAAAATAAAGCAGTTTCGATCAACACAAATTTAGCGGCGCCACAAAATCGGGATCCTCTTGACCAGCGAGTGGAGCGCCAACATTGGCGCATCAACCATGCTGTCAGAGCCGGATTAGTCACAGAAGATCAAGCCAAGAAATTGAGAAGCAGTGTTGACGACATCGCGACGCAAATTCAAAATTTTCGGCAGAGTAATGGTGGCACAATCAAAGCGGACGATTTAAGTCATATAGAAAGTTCGCTCAATCAAACGAGCGACCAAATTAGAACAGTGGCCGAATCGGGTCATGCCAATTTGCAATCGAGTAAATTACCTGGCTCGACCCGGACGGAAAATGGCGACGGAACACAGGATCCAAAAGATCAGTTGCTGCAAATGAAAAAGGAAAACAAAAGAGAACTGCGCCAGGAAAGGCAGAGTTCAGAGAACAAAATCCAGCAGCAACAGCTGCAGTACGAGGGTGAGATGTTTCGCAAATTAGGCGAACAGAAACAGAACATCATCGAACAAAAAGATCAATTGAAAGATGATCGGAAAGAATCCGGCGCCGACTAACTAATCACGCTGAGTAGAAACAATCCCGATAAAAGAACAAGGCTGAATGACTGACTAACAGTGAGCAATTAATAACTGTTACACCAGCACCGGTTGATCTTGTGTTTTCTCAACGCGCGAGTTAGCTAAAGCTTTCATGGAAAACTTGTAAACACGCTTTGATGGATCGGCTGTTATTTCGCGCACTACGTGCGGGAATGCGCCACTGTCCGTTTGAGATTTATCCTGACTGTCATAATTCAGTTTGCCACCACCTGTCGTGGCAGAACTTCTTGCCGGCCCTTGAAAGGCGACAGGAGTTTTACCGGAACGGCGTGAGCGTGAGCGCGATGGCGCAGAAGAGGCAGCCGGTGGCTCCCTGTGCTGCTGTGACACGATGTCGAGCATCTCATCGATCTCGATACTGCGTCGCCATAGCGCCTTGATTTTGGCACGACGAATTATAGCTTTTCTAACGATCCAGGTGGCGTAGCCCACACCTGCAACAACGAACGATAGCAAGACTACTTGCCAGCTCGCTGTAACGAGATGATAGGATGCACAAGCCACCAGGATCAACGAACCGAGTGTTTGAAGAAACATAATCGGTGATCCTTTGCGGGTCACAAGTGACAATATTTGATTGTAAGAGCGAAGTGTATATAGAATACCTCGAAACAATGGGTCTGGATAGCCCCCGAAAGACAGATAATCGAGCGACTTTCGATTTCTTTCAGAAAGTTTCAAAAAAGCAGTAGCGGGCTAACGCGGATGCCCTGCGGCAAGAGTGGCTTCGTACCAGGCTTGCCAGCGATTAGCGCGTTTTATCCGTTGCTTTAACGCAATCAAGCCGGCCGACTTTGAATTTTCAGAATTTTGAGAAGTGCTGAGTTGAAGAAGGTTTTGCGCGAGCGCTCCGGCGGTGCCACCACCCTTGAGGGCAAATAAATATTTCCGAGCGGTATCACATGTGATGCCTCGGTTTATTCGACGGCTGATCTCATAGAGGACATCCAAGATCGATACCTGAGGATCGGGGTCGGGATTCGGCCCGCTCGATATCAGGGTTTCCAGCGCCGCCTGAACGACTTGGGCGTGCAACGCAGAAACGCGTGATACCGCATGAAGTGCCTCGAGCCAGAGCTTAGTGTTCAGATCGGAAAAGTGATCGGCGAGGATCGAAGCAATCATCTTGCCGTCGACACGACCGTCGAATATTGTTTTGGTCAGCGCATTGATAGCTACCATGCGAGCCTCGGGCGACGAAACCGCTAATCCATATATTAAGGAATGGAGAGCCATCGTTCCAATCGGCAAATCGGATTCGAATAATTGCTCCCAGCGATCTTCCTGCCAGTAATTGCTACCGCTGGCGCGAGATTCGCTCACCGAGCGAAACTGGCGTGCCCAGTACACTTCAGTGCATAGCGGCGACTTGATGTTGCCGATATCCATGTCGCCGATCAGTGCCACCATGTCGTGCGTCGCCGATCGACTCTCAATATATTGACCAAGCAATTTTACGGTCTCGGTTTCAAAAGTTTGAGGGCTCAAACATCTTCCTATTAAAGGATAGTCTCGCACCATCAACTTCACCATCATGCAATATGGCTCTGTGAGCGGCGTTCGCGCTCGAATCGCAGCCACCCACAAGGGCACGTTGGCTCCGAGGGATTCGGAGTTTGAACCAAGCGCGTATCGCATTGCGCAACCGAACTCTCCTTTTAAATGTTCAGCAGCTGATAATGCCTCGTCTCTATGATCGGGCGCCAGTCTCAATAGAGCTTGCACCTGCTCGATGGTAGTAATGGCAGTGTCGACGTCGCCAATTTCCCTGGCGCGGTCGACCAACATGCGAGCATCAATCCACAATCCAGCGTGAGTCGGCGTGGCAAGCAGGAAAACAGGCTCTCCGGCAGCGAGCTTCGTTGCCACGGCGTTGACGCGTTTGTGAAACAAGCTCTCAAAATATTGATCGGCTTCAGGCGGCGAACCAAATGCCCACGCTAGAGCGAGAGCACCTAAATAATTGCAGTTCTGTTTTGCGCGAGCACCAAGTCCGGTCAGTCGAGCGTCCCAATAATCCCCGCCGCGAGCACGCTTGATTCGTGCGGCGCCATCGAGTAACCGTTCCAAATCGTGTTCGAGCAACTGCGATTCCAGACCGCGCATAAATAAATCGATTAGCTCATCAGCTTCACGAACAGGCTGTATGCGCGCATCCGGATCGAGCCTGAGAACATCGTTGGCGTTGAAGCGAATGGCCTCAACCAGAGGTGTCTCGCCGCGCGCCGCATCAAGCGCTTCGGCACAGCCAGCCAGATTGCGCCACTTCTCGTCCAGACTATTATATTGATTGAGCAAAGACTCTAGACTTTCCGAGGCACCACCTGCGCCATCACCAGTTTGATTGACTACGCTAACCGCAGCGCCACCACATGCGGTTGCAAGCAAAGCTTCAGCTAAAACTCGTTGCGATGGGTGAATCAAATCCAGCCGTCCACGCAGTTCTTCAGCGAACGGTGCGTCCAGCGGGCAGGCAAAACGTTTCACAATCGCCAGCGTGCGAGCATGCACATCAGCTGATTCATTATCCAACGCATAGAGCGCCGTGCTCACCATCAGCTTGGCCTGAGCAGGTTCCTTGCTGTTCTCGCAAATGGCAGTCAAAAGATCCAACCCTTTGCAGACCAGGGTTTCGTCTTCAGTGCTGAATAAAAGAGGTAACTCAGCGACAATTTCCATTGCCGGTATCGAATTCACAAGCGCGCGTTTGTCGAGTGAATCGTTTCGTAAGATATCAGCAAGGTCGTCCATAGCGAATTCCAAGCGGCTTCCTGTGCAGTATTGTGCCCCTATCCCGCAGCGAAACCTCGTTATTCGGAACTGATGTTTCGTTTAGCCTCTAACAATACCGGTTTCCAAATGCACAGTTTCTTCAAACCAGGACTTGGAGCTGATTACCACGGCAATTCTTTGCTCTTATCAAAGGCTTCTTGCTGTCCCTGAGGCTCCGATTGGCCTGGCTGAATTTGAGGCTGCGCGGATTGCTGCGACGGGTCGAAGGAGGACTGCGCCGGCGGCTGATAGGCAGGCTGCGACTGAGATTGACTCTGTTGCGACGGTGCCGGAGACTGGTCGAACGCCCCAGCCGCCCCGTCCGGATTGACGAGTTCTTTCATACGCGCACTCTCCCACATTGAGCCGTCAGCGTACTTAACCTGCAAAATGCGAATCTGAAAACCGGCGATATTGGGATGAAGCCCGCCTTCGCGTTTCCACTTTTGCGCACGGCTGCCACCGGGACCGACTGCAAAAGCGTCATGCGCGTGGAATGTGCCCTTGTCCTTACCTTCGACATCGCTGTATCGGCAGCGAAACTTGACAGCAGAAATGCCTTGCGAAGCATTATTTGTATAAGTAAGGTATATTTTCGTTGCGGTTGGCGCGCCGAAGGGATCGACCTCGAGAATCGCATTGACCTTCGTCAACTGCACTGGACAGCCATTCTCGGGAAAGAAATCAGCGTTCAGCGCCTTGTCCGTAGTCGTCTGTGCGTGCGCAACCAACGAACCCCCAGGACAGAAGAGAATCAAAGTGAAAACAAAACAGAGAATTTCGGAAAGCTTTAATCTGAAATTGGGTGTTGTCGGTCTATTCATCGGAACTCTTCTCCTGAGTCCAGCCTATTTTACAGGCGCAAGGGCGGCTGAGAAAAACCAGGACTTAACTCTTACCATAATACATACGAATGATCTACATGCTCACGAAGAGCCCTTCCTCGACAAGGGCAAAACGATAGGCGGTATGGCAGGGGTTGGTCAAGTAATTCGCAATCTCAAAAAAAGATTTCCTGAGGCGATCACAGTTGATGCCGGCGACATGTTTCAAGGCTCTCTTTTGTACAGCAAGTTCAAAGGTGATGTCGAAGTAAATCTGTTCAACAAAATGGGATACGACATTTTCACGATCGGAAATCACGAGTTCGATGATGGTGCGCAGAATCTCGCCACGCAACTCGAAAAAGCAAAATTCGATATCGTCAACACAAACATAGATGCCAGCTCGGTTCCAGCGCTCCAAAAGTTGATCAAACCATCGGTGCTCAAAACGATCGGCACGCAAAAAGTTGCGTTCGTCGGCGCCGTCACTCCTGAATTGGAATCGCTCGCGACGAATATGCAAGGAGTGAAGCTCAAAGTAAAAGGAAACGAATGGATTGAACCCATTAACGCCGAAGTGAGTCGATTGAAAAACGACGGCGTCGACAAAATTGTTTTGATCACGCATTGCGGCATCAAGTCCGAAAAAGAGCTGGCAGAACGAATCCCTGCTATTGATGTAGTTATCGGCGGTCACAGCCATACGCGCTTGGATAAGCCGATGATCGTCAAACATGAAGACGGCAGCACCACTACCATCGTGCAAACCGGATGTTACGGCCGCGCGGTCGGATTTCTCCAGGTTGCCTTCGATCAAAATGGAGTGGTGAAACCATCATCTGTTGTTTACACACTGACGGACATCACGGGAAAAAGCCCTCAGGCTCCTGATTTAAAAGCATACATCGACAAGATGTCTGAACCGTTTGCGGCACTGACCAAAGAAGTAGTTTCGACCGCGACGGACTACTACGAAAAGAGAAACTCGCTTTGCGACACATCAATGGGAGATATCGTATGTGATGCCGTGGTCGACAGTGGCAAACAGTACGGCGTCACGATTGCATTCCAAAACCGGGGCGGCATCCGCGGTGTGCTGCAGAAGGGACCGATCACAGTCGCTCAAATAGAACAAATTCTTCCGTTTGAAAACTACATCGTCTACGCCACCGTAACTGGTGCTGTGGTTAAACGAGTGGTGGAACATAGCGTCGCCGATGGCATGGGCGGACACTTCGCCGACGTCAGTGGACTGAAGATCATCTGGGACAAGTCAAAACCAAACGGACACCGGATCATCACCATCCTTGCCGATAACGGAAAGGGCGAATACAAGCCGGTTGATGATAATGGAACCTATAAAATCGGAATGAATCACTACAACTTCGAGGGCGGCGAGAAGTATGACTTCGCCGGCGCAACGAACGTAGTGAAGACCAAAACGAGAATGGCGGACGTAATGACCGCTTATCTTCGCAAGCATCCAACCATCACGCCGCCGAAGCCGAACAGAATAGTTTGCGTACAGGACGGTGCTCTGCACCTCAAGGAGAAAGGACAAAGCAAATCTCTCGTCCTGAGCCAGGGTCCCGGGCAAGCAAGAATCTCTATCGTCGGAGGCACCGGTCCCGGTGTCAGTACCATCTACAGTGCCTTCCCTGTGCCGCTGGCTCACGCGCAGGTATTGCGAACCGGTTTAAAATCCGCGGCTGACGGTACGTTCGAGTGGTACAGCATCGAAAAGCTTTTGCAGACCTACAAAAACCCGAAGAGCGGAAAGGGTTCTGCTAACTGGGTTACCGTCGTCGCGCATCCGGCAAAAGGCAGCTCGGATCATACGTTGATCGCAGCGCCGATACATGTTCGATAAGCGTCCACGTCGATCACAGCGCCGACACTTGTTCGATAAGCGTCCACATTGATCGCAGCGCCGACACTTGTTCGATAAGCGTCCACATTGATCGCAGCGCCGACACTTGTTCGATAAGCGTCGACGCCGTTCCCTATCACGATACAAATTGACCTTGTAGCTCGCGAACCTTTTCATCTCGCCACCGCGAGTGTATAATTGGTGCGCACCACCTGCGGCGGCACATTCGATTGATCAACACAATGAAAGAACTCGACGTCAGGCTCGCGCTTCACCAGTTCATCAAGGCGGACATCTTCGAGCGCCGTCCCGACAGCTTGATCGTAGATGAACTCGGATTGATCGAGGGTACGGTTCGCGTCGACGTTGCAGTACTCAACGATCGTTTGCACGGTTTCGAAATCAAAAGCCCGTCCGATAATCTTCTTCGCTTGCCGGCGCAGCAACAGACTTACAACAAGATCTTCGACCGCATGACTCTCGTTTGCGCAGAAAAATATGTTTCTCACGCCGTGGAGATGATTCCAAAATGGTGGGGTCTGGTGAGCGTGAGCAAACGCGACGGAGAATGTTTTTTAAACGAAATCTGGCCGTCTCGAACTAATCACGAAGTCAATCCATTTCACATCTGCCAGTTGCTCTGGCGTGAAGAAGCGCTCGCTGTCTTGAAAGAACACGGCATGGATTATGGATTTAGAACCAAAGGCCGACGCTATATGTGGAAAGCCCTGGCGAAAGAATTGCCGATAGACGTGATTCGCTCCGCTGTGAAACAAAAACTTTCTTCGCGGACCGACTGGCGATAAGGCCAACGATTAGTTTGCTCCGGCCTTGAGTTCATCAAGGTTTCGCTTTGCTTCGGAGAAATCAGGTTTCAACTCCAGCGCTTTTCGATACTCGGCTTCAGCCTTCGGAAAATCGCCGACTTTAAAATACGCCACGCCGAGATTATTATGCGGCAGCGGATTTTTCGGCATCAACGAAATCGACCGTTGATAATGAGCAATCGCTTTATCAAGTTGATTTTCGTGCTGGTAGTAGAGGGCGATGTTGTAGTGGGCATCAGCGTTATCAGGATCCATCGACAGCGCTTTGCTGTATTCTTCAAACGCTTTTGGGAAGTTTCCCAACCCGAAATAAGTGATACCAAGGCTGGTGTGAGCCTGCGGATAACCGAGGTTTCTGTTAGCTTCCGGATAATGCGGATCGAGTTTCAACGCCAGTTGAAACTCCTTAACCGAATCGGAAAAATTATTGGTGGCTGAGTAAGCGACGCCCAGATTGTTATGAGCGGCGACGAACTTAGGATCGAGTGCTATCGCCGTTTTGTACTCTTCAATTGCTTTGGGCAGATTTGATTTTTCCTGATAAAACTTGCCGAGACTGAAATGTGCCTGCGCATTGTTGGCGTCCAGCTTGATCGCCTTCATATACCCCGCGGCCGCTTGATCTTTCTTCCCTACTCTGTCCAAAGTGATCGCGAGATTATATTGATACTCGGAATCCTCCGGCAATCTTCTCACCACGTCTTCAAAGAGCGGAAGCGCTTCTTGGAAGTTAGATTGATCGAACAGCGACACCGCGAGATTGAATTTAAATTCGATATTTTTCGGATCGAGATTGCAGGCAGTTTTGTAAAACCGTGATGCTTCGCCAAACTTCTGCTGCTTGTGAAACGACTTTCCCATCAAGTTATTCGCCGGAGCACTAGAAGGATTGATGGATAGAATCTGGCGCAAAATGTTCTCGACCGTGCCGAACTCGCCTTTGGAGTAAGCGGTTAGCGCTTGATCGTACATCGCATCAGTTTGCGAGTTGGAGGCAATAAGTTGACCATCCGAACAGCCATCTAATGACATCGACGCGCTGCCAAAACGCTGCGCGCCGACCTTCAAGGGATCGCCGCCGTCGGAGGCTCGCGCCTCGGCAAGAGTGCCGCAAGCGACCGCTGAAATTCCGATTAAAACTAAAAATCCGCGAACCAAAATGAATCCTCTAAACTAATCTACTCTAAAATGAACTCGAATGCCTATTGAAATGCTGATTGACCTTGTCATGGACGCGCAATGCTAACGGAGAAAAAAATGAATTCGAGGCGGACTAAACCAGAAGATTCAGATCGTTCGATTGTTGTTCCTCTCGCGTTAATGATTTTACTCAATCTGGCACCAAACTCTGCAGAAGCGAAGAAAAAAGGTGCAGCGGTCGAGGAGCTTCCGGCACCGACGCTGACGAAATCGACCAGGCCAGATTCGCCGGAATGCGTTACCTGCGTTAAAGATGCGTCCAAGTTGTTTGCGGTAAACAAGTCTATGGATGCGCTCAAGCTATTGAAAGCCAATCAGGCGAACTGCAAAACATCAATTCGTTTCAATCTGTTGTTATCGACAATTCTTTTGAGAATGCCGAGCCAGGCTAAGGAAGCGGCTGAAGCGGCGGCGCTTGCAGTCAGCCTCGATCCGTCGTCACTGCCAGCCAATTTCCAGCTGGCAATTTGCCAGACGGCGAGCGGAGATCGGGCTCAAGCATTAAAGACCTACGAGAAAGTAGTCGCGCTCGATCCGACCAACTACGAGGCGTGGTCAGCACTTGGCACAATGTACGAAGACCTTAACGACAAAGTGAAGGCGAAGTCAGCCGCTGCCAAAGCATCAATTCTCGAACCTGATTCTAGAACGGCCAAAGTCAAATTGGCGCAAAATATGTTCAAACAAGGACGCGACGCTGCGGTCGCAGCCGAGCTGGACAAGCTGATTTCAGACGATCATCTGGAGCCTGAGTTTTTCATTCCACTAGCGAAAGACGCGATCGACATGCTGGCGTTTAATGAATCGATTCGCGCTGCCGATCGGGCTCTTGGTGCGTATCCAAAATTGGCGGACGTGATCAAAACAAAAGCCAAAGCTCAGTTTTATGCGCGCAAATATGCTGATGGTTTAGCCACGATTTCGAAATTAGAACCGCGCAGTGCCGGTGATACAGAGGCTTCCGCAGTCAAAGCCGCGCTCTTGCTGAAGCTTGGCAGAACAAAAGAAGCGCAGCCCTACGTGTCAAAGTTGCCCAACAATCCCAACGATGAATTGGCGGGTTTGGCTCGCGCCTACATGGCTCAACGCAATGGCGAAACAGCCGAAGCGATCGAGCAACTCGAAAACGCGATGCGGCACAATCAGCTGTTCGCACCGGCTCATATTGAACTCGCGCGCATTTATCTGCGCCAGGGTCGCAACGACGATGTGATCGAAGAAGCTCGCGAGATCGCACGCTCCCGACCATATATAGCCAGCGGGAAATCGTTTGAATCACGATTGGCGCTTGAAGAGGCACCACTTCGAGAGAAGGTGGAACTGGCGTTAAAACTGGCTCGCGAAGCGGTGAAGCTGAACGGCGATGACCCAGAAGCGCTAATCGCGCTCGCTCTCAGCGAACTAAAAGGCGGCAAAATCGAGTCAGCACAAGTGTCGATCAAGAAAGCCCTGGAGATAGAACCAGGAAATATCGACGCATTACTGGCTAAAGCCCGACTTCTGGAAGGCAGCGCCAACTCGGACAAACGCATTGCCGCACTGGAAGCCATCGAAGTGATCGCGCCTGGCGACAGCGAAGTCGCCTTCGCGTTGTCTCAAGCTTATTGCGAAAAGGGCGATATGACCGCAGCAATCAAAATGCTGCGAGGCAAACTAACTGAATCTAAATCCGATGCAGTCGTCGTCTTCGCTCTGGGCAAAGCCTGTGAAAGAAGCGGTCGCGGTAAAGAAGCTGCAAAATACTACAAGCAAAGCCTCGCCGAGGGACTGAAAGGGCAACGCGCCTTGCTGGCCAGGGAAGCGTTACAAAAACTCGGCACCCAGCCTGCGGACGACTCCTGAACAGACCAACAACAGTCATCGTTAAGCCGGAGATGAGATAAAGCTCTGGTAGCTTTGGCCGTAAGTTACAATACAAAGAGCTGCAAGAAACTCAGGCAAATCAAAAAATGGTGTCCACCAAATCGGCCACGATACAATCGATCAATCCGGCGACGCGCGAAGTCATTGGTGAACTTCCTGTGATGGGCGAAACCCAAGTTCAGTCCGCGATAGCGCAAGCATGGAAAACGTTTGAAGATTGGCAATTGCTTTCATACAACGACCGCGCCAAGAAAATTTTGAATCTGCGCCGAGTGATTGCGAAGAACGCTGACTCGATTGCCGAACTGATCAGCAAAGAAGTCGGCAAGCCGCTTTCCGAGAGTTACGCCGCTGAACTTAATGGACCTCTCGACACATGCGTTTGGCTCTCCGACAATGCCGATCGTTTACTCTCCGATCAAATGATCATGCTGTCGAACCCGTTGTTATCAACAAAACAAAACTTGATCGCTTTTGAACCGCTAGGTGTGATCGGCGTCATCGCGCCCTGGAATTATCCCTTTTCAATACCAATGATGACCATCGCAATGGCAGTCATGGTCGGCAATACGGTGGTTCTCAAACCATCAGAGAAATCAAGTTTGATTGGTATCAGAATTGGTGAACTTTTCGAAGAAGCAGGATTTCCTCAGGGTGTTGTTTCGGTAGTAACCGGAGATCGAAACACAGGCAAACTGCTCAGTGAAAGCAAACTTTCGAAAGTAATTTTCACAGGCAGTTTCGAAGGCGGCTGCAAGGTGATGCAGCAAGCCGCAAACAATGTCACTCCAGTTAGTTTGGAACTTGGTGGCAAAGATGCAGCGATTGTTCTTCCTTGCGCACCTGTTAATTGGACAGCAAAGGCGCTTGCCTGGGGCGCCTTCACGAACGCCGGTCAAGCATGTGCGTCGATCGAACGAGTTTATATCATCAAAGGAAAACACACCGAAAAGCTGATTGCAGAAATCGTCAAAGAAACGCAAAAGCTAAAACTCGGTCCGTACACCGATCCCAAAAGCGACATCGGTCCTGTCATCGATGCGCACCAACTCGATAAAATCGTCAGGCAAGTGGAAGACGCTCGCGAGTCCGGAGCAACTATACTTACCGGCGGCCGAAAAGTAGATGAGCTGCCGGGTTTCTTCTATGAACCGACTGTCATCACTGGTGTGAAACACTCAATGGCGATCATGAAAGAAGAAACATTTGGTCCGGTCATGCCGATTATGGTGGTTGACACCGAGGACGAAGCCGTAGAATTGGCCAATGATTCCGAGTTCGGATTATGCGCGTCGGTTTGGGGCAAAAATCTGAAACGTGCAGAAAACATCGCACGAGATCTGCAAGTCGGTACAGTGACTATCAACGATTGCCTCTTCACTCATGCGGCACCACAACTGCCCTGGGGCGGATTGAAGAAAAGCGGATTCGGAAGATCGCATTCAAAATTCGGACTGATGGATCTCGTCAACATCAAACACATCAACATCGACGCACCGGGCGTCGCAAAAATTTGGTGGTACCCATACGGCACCAATAGAATGAAAACGCTACGCGGTGGAATCCAAATGTTCCACGGCACCTTCGGCAAAAAGATCTCAGGATTTTTTGCCTTCCTCGCAAATATCGCGAAGAACCCCAAGGGATCCTAGTTTTACAAATAAAAAAATTGCCGATGAGGTAATCGCATGCTCGAGCCGACTTTTATCAAGCAGTTGAGGTCTTGTAAGAATGTTCTGATTGTGGGAGCCGGTGGTGGGTTCGATGTGTTCGCCGGTCTGCCGTTATTTTTTGCACTGCGTGAAGCTGGAGTGGGTGTCCATCTAGCAAATCTATCTTTCTCGTTTCGTCACGGTGAAATATCCGGAAGGAGTTTCGGCCCCAATGTCGTCGAGGTTAATGCCCGATCGACAGGCAATGATTACTATTTCCCCGAAGGCTATCTCGCTAAGTGGCTCAGTCGAAAGCGCATGGATCAGCCGATTTATTGTATTCGCGTGAAGCCAGTTGCGGACATCGTCAAAAGTTATCAACGCCTGCAAGAACATCTTAAGTTCGACATGATGGTGCTTGTCGATGGCGGCGTCGACTCATTGATGCGTGGCGACGAGTCTCGCATTGGCACTCCTCTTGAAGATATGATGAGCCTCGCCGCTGCATTGCAGATTGATGTTCCAAAGCAACTCTTATGTTTAGGACTCGGAGCAGAAACAGATGTGTGTCATCTCTATGCACTAGAGACGGTGGCACATTTAATTAAAGCCAACGCCTTTCTCGGAGGCTTGATGCTGTCTCCGGATATGCCCGAAGTGCAGAATTTTGTCGAAGCGACTCAATTCGTTTTTCATGAAATGCGAGGCTACGAGAGCGTGATTTGCAGTTCGATAATGTCCGCTCTTGAAGGGCATTTCGGCGATCATCACAGGACTCGCAGAACGATCGGAGCTGAACTCTGGATCAATCCTTTGATGCTTTTATATTTAGCATTCGATGTCACGAAGGTGACCGAAAATGTTCTTTATTTCAACGACCTGGCCGGATGCGCAACCATAGAGCAGGTGCGCGCGCTCATTCGCGAATTTCGTGATAAAACGCCGATTCGGAAATTGCCTACGTTTCCGATGAGATAAACTGGCTTGACCAGTAGTTACTTGCAGATCGCTGGTCGAGTCTGATCGGCGTCAAGGCCTTTTGCCGGTTGACGACAGTCAAATCTGCCGCTTGACATAACTGTTACCTCCTTTAGTTTCTTAGTCTTCTGGTTCTTTGTCGTCGATCGGTTTTTTCTTTGTTTTGCGT
>Ga0163154_10000542_pt1 | contig 58362 bp, 69 predicted proteins | sample OliLakLV19MP9P1_FD_148649 | JGI IMG/M metagenome (GOLD analysis project Ga0163154, IMG submission 148649) | Freshwater microbial mat bacterial communities from Lake Vanda, McMurdo Dry Valleys, Antarctica - Oligotrophic Lake LV.19.MP9.P1 | ecosystem: Environmental > Aquatic > Freshwater > Lake >...
GCCGGCGGATATCGAAACACGGGGCATGGCATGGTGGTATTGCACGCCACGCAACGGCCACATCAGCCTGCACACCAATGCCTCGCTCGATCACCTGGCGGACCAGGCGGATATCGCCCTACTTTCGCTGACGCCGCGTGCGATGCGGCGCTCCTGGCCGGGATTCAAACAGTCGCAACGCTGTCGCCCTTGATCCACGCGACGAGCTTCGTTGCACACTGCGCGGGCCGTTCCATCGGCGCCATATGGCCGGACTCCTCGATCACCGCCAGGCTTGCGCCGGCGACCAGCCCGGCCATCTCCACATGCCGGGCAAGCGGGCTCCAGACATCCTGCCGCCCGCAACCGAGCAAGGTCGGGCAGCGGATGCCGCGCAATACATCGGTCGCGTCGGGGCGCGCCAGCAGGGCCTCGATCTGCGCCGCGAACACCTGCGGTGCATGACGCGCCACCATATCGGCAATCGCGTCGGTGAGCAGCCGATCCGCAAGACGCGCCGGATGCAGCATGCCTTTCAACCATTCCAGCCCCATGGCGCGCATGCCTTCGCGCGCGGCCAGGGCTACCAGCGCATGACGCTGATCGCGCTCAAGCTCGCCGGCGGCGCCGCCCGGCCGCGGCTGGAAACCACTGTCGAACACGGCCAGGCGTTCGACACGATCGGCGGCCAGCCGCATGATCTCCAGCGCCACCCGCCCGCCCATCGAATGGCCGGCGAGCGCAAAACGCGGCGGCGCCGAAGCCAAAACCCGTTCTGCCATGGCGGGAATCGAAGCCAGTTCGCCGTAGTCGGCAATGCGGCAATCGGCCACCTGGCAGAGCACCGGCAGCAGCGGCTCCCACAGCGCGCGGTCGCACACATGCGGCAATCGGCCACCTGGCAGAGCACCGGCAGCAGCGGCTCCCACAGCGCGCGGTCGCACACCAGTCCGGGCAACAGCAACAGAGGCGTCATGTGCGCGGCAGCAAGGGCGACTACTGCTTTTCGATCCTGGCGCGGTTGATCACCTCGGTCCAGCGCTTGATCTCGCTCATCAGCAGTTCGTTCAACTGCTCCGGTGTTCCTGCACGCGCATCGACCCCGAGCTCCTTCAAGCGCTGCCTGACAGCCGGGGTATTGACCGCGGCCGCCACCTCCTTGTTCAGGCGTGCGATCACATCGGGCGGTGTCTTGGCCGGTGCCGCCAGAGCGTTCCAGGACGCCACGTTGAAGTTGGCGATGCCCGCTTCGCGCACAGTCGGCACCTCGGGCAGGCCATCAAAGCGCCTGTCGCCCATCACCGCCAGCACGCGTACCGCCTTGGCCGAGATTTGCGACATCACCGGCCCGAGAATTTCCACGGCCACATCGATCTCGCCACCACGCAAGGCCGTGATCAGCGCCGGCGTGCCCTTGAAGGGCACGATCTGCGCGTCGATGCCGGCACTCGACTTGAACAATTCGCCGGCCAGGTTCTGCGTGCTGCCGACATTGATGGTGCCGATGTTGAGCTTGCCCGGATTGGCACGGCCAAAGGCGATCAATTCCGCAAGGGTCTTGAAGCGCGATTCGGTGCCGGTGACAAGCGCGATGTCGAAAAAACCCAGGGTCGAAACGGTCGCGAAATCCTTGACCGGGTCGAACGGCAACACCTTGAAGAGCCCGGCCGACACCGCCGTGCCATTGGACATCAGGAGCAGGGTGTAGCCGTCTGGCAGGGCCTTGGCCACCGCCTCGGAGGCGACAATGCCGCCGGCGCTCGGCCGGTTGTCCACCAGCACCTGCTGGCCCAGGGTTTCGCTCATGCGCTGCGCGACGGTACGCGCGGTGATGTCGGCGATGCCGCCGGCGCCAAAGGGCACGATGATGCGAATCGGCTTGGTGGGAAAAGCCTGTGCAGCCGCCAGGCCTGCAAACGAGCTTGCAGCGAGTGCCAGGGACAAGTGCCAAAGAACGGTGCGAACGATTTTGAACATGAGAGATCTTTCAGCTATTGAAATCTGCCTGAGTCTTGAAAAGAAAATACCAACGCCGCCCGCGCTACCTGGAATCCGCGAACTGCGGGCCGCCGACCAGCTTGTTCCAGGAGGCCACTGCCCCGCCGCCGGGATAGGTCTTGATTTCAATCCGCACGGAATCCTCCAGCGCCTCGTGCTGGTGGACCATTCCCATCGGGTGGTAGTAGGTGTCGCCCTCCTCGACAATGAACACTTCCTTGCCGATGCGCATGCGTACCCTTCCCTTCTTCTGGTACACCGTCGAATGGTGATCCGGATGCAAGTGGGCGGTGTCGATCGCACCCTTGCTGCGAAACGATTCGAACATCACCATGTTGTCGGTGACCATCAAGACCTTCAGCGTATCCACGCCATCCTGAGCCATTGCATAATCCGGCCGGATCGTTTCGCCGGCGCGCGTCGAGCCCGGTACATGCAGCTTTCCTATATCGTCCGGATGCATGTAACAGACGGGGCCCGCCGACACGGGTAATCTGCGGGCTTGCGCCGGACTGGGCTTGGTGGCTGAGGGTTTCATGATCTCTCCAAAGGAACCTGAACCGTTAAGGGATGGCTTGTCCTGCAGGGATATCGACCGTCCGGGTATCCGGACCAATGCCGCCACTGCTGTATTGAACCACGGCCACGCATCGTTCGCAGATTTGTCACCGGGCTTACGGAGGATTGAATGCCGACCATAAGATTCATCGAATTCGACGGTACCGTCCGCGAGGTCAACGCCAGGATCGGTACATCCTTCCTCAGCGCGGCAAAAAAAGGCGGCATTGATATCGAAGGAGCTTGCGCAGGATCGCTTGCATGCGCTACCTGCCATTTGATCGTGGACTACGAGTGGTACGCCAGGTTGCCCCCCGCTGCCGCGCCTGAGAAGGTGTTGCTTGATGTCGCCTTCGACATGACCGCGACCTCCCGCCTCGGTTGCCAGTTGAGGCTGACCAAGGACCTTGACGGCTGTGTCGTGCGTGTGGCCGACAAGAACAGGGATCTTGCGCTCTCTCCTTTATCGACGGCCGCGTGAGGCCGGAAACCCGATGCAACCTGCCGGCAGGAGTGCCCACAGCGGCAGCACCCGCCAGAACGGCAGCGCCGCGATAACCAGAAAAACGATAGCCAGCACGAACCCAGCCCGGTAGCTGCCGGTGAGGTCGTGCGCCACGCCCGCTATCAGCGCGCGCACCCTGCACCACCCCGGACACGCGGACGAACAAGAACCGCAGAGCCATGAGCGGATGCCACGAGATCGCCAGCAGCACGAGGATGCCCACGATGCTCATCGCACAGGTGGTAGTGGCGACCCGCCGCGGCCCTTGGCAGTCGTCCGGCGTGCCCGCAGTGACCACCCCGAAAACCGCGAGCATCGATGGCACGCAGGGCCGAAGGCGCTGGCCGCCACCAGCGGCGGGTAGCCCTGCTCGACCAGGTAGGCGACCGACTGCACCGTGACCGAGAGCATGCCCACCGAGGTTTCGAAGAAGATCCGCAGCGGCCCCCAGAACGAGCGCGTCCAGCCGAGGTCGGATTCCAGGGGCAGCAGGAAAACGACACAGGTGTCGGCGCTGCCGCGGCCGATCAGATTGAGAGTGAGGCACAACGCCAGGACCGCGATGGCAGTGCGCGCGTGGTTCGGGCCGGCGGGGGTGTCGCGGATGAAGTGTTCAATTCTATTGCCTGGACTGCAACGCCGGACTGCGAACAGCGCTTTTCTACGAGCGTGGCTTGCCGCGCGCAATCCATGCCTGCATCTCACCGGCGGTGACTCGATAGCGCGCGCAGTTGTATTGCGTCAGAGCATCGATTTCCGTCACGAGCAATGCCGCAAACGCGTTGGCGTCCGTCGCCGGAAGGTCAAGCTCACCGATGGCGCGCGCGAGGCTGCCCCCTTCGCGGACGATCTTCTGCACCGCCTGACCGAGGCGCTCGCGATACCGTATCCTGAATGGGTCCGGTGCGCCCATCGCCTCCATGATCACCCGGTACTTGCGAACCGAACGGCGATAAGTCCATTCGAAAAGTTCGACGGCGACCGCAAGGTCGAGCTCTTCGTAGACCCCCAGCATCGCAAGCGCGTAGTCGCCCGGATCGATATCGAGAAAGGCGATCGGCGCGCAGTTGTAGAGCATCAGCGGCACATTGGCCGCCAGCCGGCTGGTGCGCTTGTTGCCGTCCTCGAACGGTTGCAGGTAGGCCAGATTGACCCACAGGAAGAACGCCGCCTCGACCGGATTGTTGATCCGTTGCGCCGTGGCGACGACGAGGGACAACATCTCCTCAAGTATCTGCGGTACCTGAGAGGGAACATAGGTCGTGCCCGAGATGCTGACGACCCTGGTTCGAATCGCCCCGAGGCCAAAGGAGTCGTCGAGCAGATCCTGCATCAGCAAAGCGTGGAGGTTGCGAACCACGCTTTCCACCAGCCCGTAGCCCGGGACGGCGTCGACCAGAAATTCGATGGCACGCTTGTGATTGAGTAGCATCACCCCTTCGGTGTCCGTTGGCAGGGCGCCACTCTTGAACAAGGTTTCTGTCGCCAGCAGACTGTAGGTGTTGCCCTCCAGTCGCGAAGACGACCACGAGAGGTCCACCAGCAACTGTTCGAGCACCTTGCGCGCGTAGGTGCCGGCTGGCTGCTGACCCGGCATCCGGCCCTCGCGCGCCAATGATTCAGCTAGTTCACGAGGCAATAGGTGCGATCGATTCGGAACGTAGGCGTCGACGAACTCGCGTCGATACGTGACAGGCTCGCGAGCCCCGAGCGGACGGTTCAGCGATCCGAAAAGCGAGCGCGCGGCGCTCGACCAGGCGGGCGAGACTCGAGCGTCGACGCGATCCACCAGGCCAGGAGCCTCGGGCGTCGGCGCCAGCGAGTAGCGGGTGGCGCGCGCGCTGCCGTGGCGTACGACCGCACCCTCTTCGACCAGGCCATTGAGATGGCGCACGATCGTGGCGTGAGCACCGCCGGCGCGAAGTCGCACGTCCGCCGACGAAACTTCCGGCTTCCCGGCGTCCCGCAACTGGCGGAAAGCCTCCCGGATATCAGTCGAAGAAAGTCGTCGGATTACAGGAGGTTTCATGAGTATTTACCCGAACAATGAGTAAATACGCATTATATACTCACCCTCTCGGGCGATCCTGGCGGGCGTGATCGTTGCTCCACTCAACTAATCTACGATGTCGCTGCGCTCGCTGATTCCGATACTTTCTCGACGAATCGGGTGGGTGAAAACAGGTAGTCTCACATTACAGGAGGTTTCATGAGTATTTACCCGAAATATGAGTAAATACTCATTAAATACCCACACTCACGGGCAATCCTGATCAGGTTCTTCGGATTCCTCCGACCCAATCCCCGGATTGACTACGACTGAAAGGCACTGGATTCTGCAGAAGTGGCATTGGAATGCCTATCCTTGCAGGCGTTCGGCGGTGTCGTTGCAGGTCACCGCGCCTTGCTCATGATGTTCTTCGGTGACGAGTTTGGAATCGTTGGGGTGGCGGCCGCAGGGATTGAGGATCTCAACCTGCCGCATTCAACTGCGCTTCCAGTTGGTGCAGCGTGCGGTAACAGGGCGTTCTTCGGATTCCTTCGACCCAATCCCCGGATTGACTACTACTGAAAGGCACTGGATTCTGCAGAAGTGGCATTGGAATGCCTATCCTTGCAGGCGTTCGGCGGTGTCGTTGCAGGTCACCACGCCTTGCTCATGATGTTCTTCGGTGACGAGTTTGGAATCGTTGGGGTGGCGGCCGCAGGGATTGAAGATTTCAACCTGCCGCATTCAACTGCGCTTCCAGTTGGTGCAGCGTGCGGTAACAGGGCAGCACCTTGGCCACGCTCGAATTCGGCTCGCGCCCGGCGCGGATGGCGGCCACGAACTCGCGGTCCTGCAGCTCGATGCCGTTCATCGACACGTCGACCTTCGACACATCGATCTTCTCTTCCTTGCCGTTGAACAGGTCGTCGTAGCGTGCCAGATAGGTGCCGGTATCGCCGATGTAGCGAAAGAATGTGCCCAGCGGCCCGTCGTTGTTGAACGAAAGTGAGAGCGTGCAGATCGCGCCGCTGCTGCTTTTCAACTGGATCGACAGGTCCATTGCGATGCCGAGCACCGGATGGATCGGCCCCTGCAGCGCATTCGCCACGGTGACTTCCCCGCCATCCTGATACTGGAACAGATCGACGGTGTGCGCGGCGTGGTGCCACAGCAGGTGGTCGGTCCAGCTGCGTGGCTGGCCCAGCGCATTCATGTTGCTGCGCCGGAAGAAAAAGGTTTGCACGTCCATTTGCTGGATCTTCAATTCGCCGGCGCGGATTTTCTTGTTGACCCATTGGTGACTGGGGTTGAAGCGCCGCGTGTGGCCGCACATGGCGGTAAGCCCGGTTTCCTTTTGCAGCCGCACCACTTCCTCGGCGTGGGCAAGACTGTCGGCCAACGGGATTTCCACCTGCACGTGCTTGCCGGCCTTGAGACAGGCAATCGCCTGTGCGGCATGCATCTGCGTGGGCGTGCACAGAATCACCGCGTCGACCTCCTTGATGGCAAGGCTGTCGGACAGTTCGGTGGAGACATGCGCGATGCCGAATTTGCTCGCCACTTCCCGCGTTTTTGCAAGTTCACGACCAACCAGCGACACCACCTCGACGCCGTCGATCCTGGCCAGCCCTTCGAGATGCTTGATGCCGAATGCGCCGGCACCGGCGAGTGCGATCTTCATGATGTTTCGTTCCTAAGCCTGGTTTTCAAGAATCAGGTGGCCGACCGCGGTGTTCGAGGCCGGCACATGATAAAAACGATGGCGCACCAGTGGCGCGCGACCGCCGGGGTCGCAGTCGCTCATGGCGCCGCGCGCGATCAGCCACATCACAAGCTCGATGCCCTCGGAGCCGGCTTCGCGCACATAGTCGATGTGCGGCTTTTCGGCCAAGCCGGCCGGGTTGGCGATCAACTGGTCGAGGAAGTCATTGTCGAATTCGCGATTGATGAGGCCGGCGCGCGGCCCCTGCAACTGGTGACTCATGCCGCCGGTGCCCCAGATCTGCACCTTGAGATCCTGGTCATACGAGCGGATCGCCCGGCCGATGGCGCGCCCGAGCTGGTAGCAGCGGTTGCCCGAAGGCACCGGGTACTGCACCACGTTCACCGCGAACGGGATCACCGGGCAAGGCCAGGCCAGTGGCTGGCCGCACATCAGCGACAGCGGCACGGTGAGCCCGTGATCGACATCCATCTTGTTGACGATGGTGAGATCGAAATCCTGCTGGATCACCGATTGCGCGATGTGCGACGCCAGTTCGGGGTGTCCCTTGACCATGGGCACCGGGCGCGGACCCCAGCCTTCGTCGGCCGGTTTGAACTCGGCAGCCGTGCCGATGGCGAAGGTCGGAATCATCTCCATGCTGAAAGCCGTGGCATGGTCGTTGAAGACTAAGAAAACCACATCCGGCGTGTTTTCCCTCATCCATTGCTTCGACCACTCGTAACCCTTGAACAGTGGCTGCCAGTAGGGTTCGGTGGTCTTTCCCAGGTCCATCGCCGCGCCGATGGCCGGCACATGCGAGGTGTAGACCGATGCTGTGATGCGTGCCATGTCAGGTCATCCTTTCAAACAAGCTTGCCGCTGCCGGAGCCCTGCGGCTGACGGTGCGCCTGTGCATCGCCCTCCTCGCCGACCACCCGGTTGCCCGCGGCACTACGTCCGCCGCGGATCATCATGTCGCGGTATTCCTCTTCGCTCATGCCGGTCATGCTGCCGGCCATCTGCTGAAAGCTCTTGCCGTGGGTGGCTCCCAGCTTGGCCAGGAAGTAGATGTTGCCGCCGGCGCGGATGCCGCGATTGAGATCGGCGGTCAAAACCGCCTGCTTCTGCTCCTCGGTCATCGGCCATTCGTCGACATAGGCGCGCTGGTCGGCCTTGAAACGTGCGCGGTTTTCTGCCTTCATGAGCGACATGCAGAACTGGTTCAACCAATACCCCTTGCGCGACTGCTCCGCATCGAAAATGGTCGTGCCAGGGACGTCAAGATAGGGTTTGGCGAGTGCCATGATGTCAGCTCCAGTACAGGCGGGTGGGATTGTCGACCAACAGTTTCCGCTGCAGGTCCGGGGTTGCCGCAATGCGCGGAATGAAGTCCACCAGCAGGCCGTCGTCGGGCATGTGGTCTTTCAGATTCGGGTGCGGCCAGTCGGTTCCCCACAGCACGCGGTCAGGGAAAGTCTCGACCAGGCATTTGGCGAACGGCACCACGTCGCGGTAGGCGTCCTGCTCGCCGTTCAAGGCCGGCGGACCCGCCACCGAGAGCCGCTCCGGGCAGGTCACCTTGGACCAGATGTTGGGGTACTCGTGCATCATCCTCACGAACAACTGGAATTGCGGGCCATCGACCGGCAAGCTGACATCCGGCCGGCCCATGTGGTCGACCACCACCGTGGTCGGCAGGGCGGTGAAAAAATCCCACAACTCGGGCAGATCGACCGCCTCGAAGTAGATCACCACATGCCAGCCGAGCGGGGCGATGCGGTGGGCGATCTCCATCAATTCGTCCCTGGGTGTGAAGTCGACCAGGCGCTTGACGAAATTGAAGCGGGTACCGCGCACGCCGGCGGCGTGCATGTCCTGCAGTTCGCGATCGGTGACGCTGCGCCTGACGGTGGCAATGCCCCGAGCGCGGCCGTTCGCGGCATTGAGCGCATCGACCAGCGCGCGATTGTCCGCGCCATGGCAGGTAGCCTGCACGATCACGTTTTTGTCGAAGCCAAGATGGTCGCGCAGGGCGAACAACTGCTGCCTGGAGGCGTCGCAGGGCGTGTACTTGCGCTCTGCGGCAAAGGGAAACTCGGCACCGGGGCCGAACACGTGGCAATGCGCGTCGACACTGCCGGGTGGCAAGCGGAAACGTGGCTTCGACGGGCCGGCATACCAGTCGAGCCAGCCTTTGGTCTTGGTAAAGGGGGTTTGGGATTCCATGCTGACTTCCGGATTGAAACTGTCAGGCCGGCTCGAACGGCAGGCCGGCATATTGCTCGGCCACGCTTGCCGAGGCGTGTTGCGAACTTGCCAGGTATTGCAGCTCGCATTCCTGCGCGCGCTGCTCGAAATCGGTCATGCCTGGAAAGCGGTGCAGCAGGTTGGTGAGCCACCACGAAAAACGTACCGAACTCCAGACCCGCCGCAGGGCCATGTCACTGTAGCTGTCCAGCAGCGTGGATGAACCCTGACCATAAAAGGCCTTGAGCGCGCGTGACAGGTAAAACACGTCCGACACCGCCAGGTTAAGGCCCTTGGCACCGGTAGGAGGCACGATGTGCGCCGCATCGCCGGCCAGGAACAGGCGGCCATGGCGCATCGGCTCGGCCACGAAACTGCGCAAGGGGGCGATCGATTTTTCAATCGAGGGGCCGGTGACAATGCGTTCGGCGATGTCCTGCGGATAGCGCGCCTTGAGCTCGCTCCAGAAGCGCTCGTCCGACCATTCTTCCACCTTGTCCTCAAGCGGCACCTGCAAGTAGTAGCGCGACAACATCGGGTTGCGCTGCGATGCCAATGCGAAACCGCGCGGGTGATTGCAGTACACCAGCTCGTTCAAGGGCGGCGTCTCCGAAAGCACGCCCAGCCAGCCGAACGGATAGACCTTCTCGAACTCGCGCAGGATCGATGGCGGGATCGATTTGCGCGAGACGCCGTGGAAGCCATCGCAACCGGCGATGAAGTCGCAATCCAGCCGCAAGTTCAGGCCGTTGTGGCGCAAGCTCACATACGGTCGCTCGCTGGTCATGTCGTGTGGCTGCACATCCTCTGCTTCCATCAGAAGAACCGCCTGGCGCCGGTCGGCGGCGGCGAACAGGTCTTCCTGGATGTTGGTCTGGCCGTAGGTCATGAAGCGCTTGCCGACATGTTTCCGGCTATCGATGAAATAGCGGTCGCGGCCGGCCCAGACGATCGCCGCGCCGTCGTGTGGATGGCCGTCACGGTCCATGCGCTCGCCCAGGCCGTTTGCGCGCAGCACTTCGACCGTGCCCTGCTCCAGTACGCCGGCGCGAATCCGCGACAGCACGTACTCGCGGCTCCTGGCTTCGAGCACCACGCTTTCGATCCCTGCGCGATTGAGGATTTCCGCCAGCAGCAACCCCGCCGGGCCGCCGCCGATGATCGCCACCTGAGTTTTCATTGCTTGCTCCGTTCACACCCGGTTCTGAACATTGATCAACTTCCTTCGCGCCCCGGCCTGCGCCGGTACTTGGGCTTACCTCAATCGATGTACTTGAGGCCGGCCTTTTCCAGCGGCCCGCGCATGTTGTACATGTCCAGGCCCAGCACGCCGGCAGCCAGCCTGGCGCGTTTCTCCGCCTCGTTGGCTTCGCGCGCCTCTGCCGCATCGGCCGCAGCCTGCGCGTAGGCAGCCGGCACCGCCACCACGCCGTCGTCGTCGGCCACGATCACGTCACCCGGGTTGACCCAGGCACCGGCGCACACCACCGCCACGTTGACCGAGCCGATGGTGGCCTTGACCGTGCCCTTGGCGCTGATGGCGCGTGAAAACACCGGGAACGGCATCGCGGTCAGGTCCTTGACATCGCGTACACCGGCATCAATTACCAGGCCGATGGCGCCACGCGCCTTGAACGAGGTGGCGAGCAGGTCGCCGAACATGCCGTCTTCGTTGTCGGTGGTGCAGGCAACCACCGCCACGTCGCCGGGTTGCAACTGCTCGGCGGCCACGTGCAACATCCAGTTGTCGCCCGGATGCGCCAGCACGGTCACGGCGGTGCCGCAAAAGTGGGCGCCGGCAAAGATCGGCCGCATGTAGGTTTTCATCAGGCCGACGCGGCCCATTGCCTCGTGGATCGAGGCCACGCCAAAGCGCGAGAGCTTTTCCACCGCGGCGCGCGGGGCGCGCACGATATTGCGTTTGACAACGCCCAAGTTGTTCATGCTCATTTGCCTCGCGCTTTCAGGCTGCGGTCCAGGCGCGGAAACACGCGGCGCGCATTGCCCTCGTAGATCTTCTGCCGTTGTTCGGGATTGATGGCGGCGGCCTCGATGTAGCGCTTGGTATCGTCGTAGTAGTTGCCGGTTTCCGGATCGATGCCGCGTACCGCGCCGACCATCTCGGAGGCGAACAGGATGTTGTCGACCGGGATGACCTTGGTCAGCAGGTCGATGCCCGGCTGGTGGTAGACGCAGGTGTCGAAGAAAACGTTGTTGAGCAGGTGGTCCTTGAGCAAGGGTTTCTTCATCTCCTGCGCCAGGCCGCGGAAGCGGCCCCAGTGGTAGGGCACCGCGCCACCGCCATGCGGGATCAGGAACTTGAGGGTCGGGAAGTCCTTGAACAGGTCGCCCTGTATGCACTGCATGAAGGCGGTGGTGTCGGCATTGAGGTAATGCGCGCCGGTGGTGTGGAAGCAGGCGTTGCAGGAGGTCGACACGTGGATCATCGCCGGGATCTCGTACTCGACCATTTTTTCGTAGATCGGGTACCAGTGACGGTCGGTCAGGGGCGGGCTGGTCCAGTGGCCGCCGGACGGGTCCGGGTTGAGGTTGATGCCGACGAATCCGTATTCGCTGACGCACCTCTGCAGTTCTGCAACGCAGGTCTTTGGATCGACGCCCGGCGACTGCGGCAGCATCGCCGCGCCGATGAAACTGTCCGGGAACAACTGCGAGACGCGGAAGCACAACTCGTTGCAGATCGAAGCCCAGGTGGACGAGACATTGAAGTCGCCGATGTGATGCGCCATGAAGGATGCGCGCGGCGAGAAAATGGTGAGGTCCGAGCCGCGCTCGCGCATCAGCTTCAACTGGTTGGTCTGGATCGATTCACGCAACTGGTCATCGCTGATTTTCAGGTCGGCAACCCTGGGCATCGCGGACGGATTCTTGATGCCGGCGATCTGCGCATTGCGCCAGTCTTCCAGTTGCGTGGGGGCCGTGGTGTAGTGGCCATGGCAGTCGATGATCATGCGGAGAATCCTCGGGTTCGAACGCGATTGACGTCGTCGCAGATTGGTTTGGTGCGAAACGACCCAAAATTATCCGCCATTTACGGCCTGGCAAAACAGGTATTGCTAAACTAGCTGTTATCGCAGGTCAGCATAACCCGTGCGCGCTTCATGCCGTGAACCTGAAACACAACTCGAATACTTCGTCCACGTCGCCGAACTCGGCAGCTTCACCCGTGCCGCCGACCATCTGCGCATCGCCCAACCGGCGCTGTCACGCCAGGTGCGCCAGCTCGAAATCGAATTGCGGCAGAACCTGCTCATGCGCAATGGCCGCGGGGTGACCCTGACCGATGCCGGACGGCGCCTGCTGGACCATGGTCGCGGCATCCTGCACCAAATCGCACGCGCGCGCGAAGACTTGGAAGAGATGCGCGGTGCGCCGGTAGGTCATGTGACCCTCGGCGTTCCGCCGACTGTCGGGCGCCTGATCACCGCCACGCTGGTGGACGAATTTCGCCGGCGCTTTCCCAAAGCCACGCTGGGCATCGTCGAAGGCCTGTCGGTGAACGTGAGCGAATGGCTGGTTTCGGGCCGCATCGATGTGGGCCTGGTCTACAACCCGACGCCGACGCCGGCGATCGAGACCAAGCCCCTGGTGTCGGAGCCGCTGTACCTGATCGGCCCGGCCGGCGCCAAGCGCACGCCGCAGCGCGTCGGCCCGCCGGTCTCACTGAAAGAAGTCGCCGCACACGGCCTGATCGTGCCGAGCCGGCCGCACGCGGTGCGCATGTTCGTCGAGCGCGGCCTGGCCGATATCGGCGAACGCATCCAGGTGGCGCTCGAGATCGACGGCATTCCCTCGATTCTCGACCTGGTAGCGCGCGGCCATGGCTTCGCGGTGCTGTCGTTGAACGCCATCCGCCGCGACCCGCTGCGCGAACGCCTGCTGGCGCGGCCGATCGTCAAGCCGCGCCTGATCACTACCCTTACCATAGCGACCTCGGCGCAGCGGCCGATGACGCCGCTGGGCAAGCAGATGCTTGCGATGCTGCGCGACGTGGTGCCGCGCGAGCTCGAGGATGCCGGCACGTAGGCACGCATGCACAGCGCGACCACCCCGATGCACAAACGAATTGAAGGAGTTGAATGCTGAGCAACAAACCTGTCAAGAGCCGGTGCGACTTGGCCCCCTTGGCCCCTATTGCACGGCGCGCGAACCAGGCCAGACGATGAAGCGCATCGTCATCGTCGGCGGCGGCTTTTCCGCCACCTCGGCCGCAGTGCAACTGGTACGCCGCAGTGCGGCGGCGCTTGACATCACCGTTGTCGAACCGCGCGAGCACATCGGCGGCGGCCTGGCCTACAGCTCGGATGAACCCGACCATCGGCTCAACGGCCAGCCTGGCATGCACAGCCCGGATCCGGCCGATATCGGCATGTTTGCACGCTGGTGCGACGACAACGGCGCCCATGCCGCCGACCCGGCGGCGCGCCTTGCCAACGGCACCACATTCCTGCGCCGCTCGGTATTTCGCAAGTTCCTGCAAGAGACGGTAGCCCGGCATGCAAGCTGGCCCACAGGCTCCTCGATCCGTCATCTGCGCGACCGTGCCGTCGATGTGGTGCCGGGCGCACTTGCGCAGACGGTGGTCACTGCGGGTGGCGCGGCGCTGGCGTGCGAGATGGTGGTGCTGGCGCCCGGCCATACGCGGGCGCGCCTGCCCGCCAGCTTCGGTGCCGGCTTTGCGGACCACGCGCGGGTGATCGTCGATCCCCTGGCTAAGGCGCATCTGCCTACGCTGCCGTCAGACGAGCGCGTGCTGGTACTGGGCAGCGGCCTGACTGCCTATGACATCGTTTCCACACTGCTCACCGGCGGGCATCGCGGTCCGATCGACGTGGTGTCGCGCCGCGGCCTGCGGCCGCAGGCGCAGCGCCCGCCGCCCGCGCCCGGCATGCCGCCTTTGCCACCGATGCTTGCGCGCCTTGCCGCGCCGCCGGACCCATTCATCCGCGCGGCCGGCAGTCCGCCAACCGTACGCGCCCTGTTGCGCGCCTTGCGCCGGCAGATCCGCACGCTCGGGCGCGACGGCGAATCCTGGGACGCTTCGTTCGACCACCTGCGCGACATGGTCGGTCAGGTGTGGCCGGGCATGGCGGTGGCCGAGAAACGGCGCTTTTTTCGCCAGTTGCGGCCCTGGTACGACACCCACCGCTTTCGCGTTGCACCGCAAAACGCGGTCATGGTGGCATCAGCGGAGCAAAGCGGCCAGGTGCGCTTTCGCGCCGCCAGCATTGAAGGTGCGGCCGCGGACGGCGCGGATGCGCCGTTGCGCATCGCCCTGCGCCTGCGACGCACGTCCGCCACCCAGGTTGTTGCATATGACCGCGTGATCAACTGCAGCGGGGTCGATTCCACGCACCCATCGGCCATACCGCTGTACGCGGCCTTGCTCGAGCGCGGCATGCTCTGCATCGATCCCAGCGGCGTCGGCTTGGCGGTCAATGGCCACTATCGGGCGATCGCACGCGACGGCAGCGCCGCCGGCCGCCTGCGCCTGGTCGGCCCGCCCACCCTGGGTGCGCGCGGCGATCCGCTGGGCAGTGCGTTCATTGGAATCCAGGTCTACAACATGATTCCCGACCTGCTGGCGGTGCTTGACATCGAGCGTTGATCGGCGCGGCGCTGGCTGCTTCAAACGGTGCCGGCCATCGACAGGTCAACGCTGCATCAGGCGCCGCGACAAATACGAGGTCAGATCGACCAGCGCCACCAGCAGGATCATGACGATCAGGATCGAGCTGGTCTCGCGCATGTGGAACAAGCCCATGTGGAAGGCCAGCATCTGCCCCAGCCCTGCTCGGTAGCGAGCGTTGATCGGCGCGGCGCTGGCTGCTTCAAACGGTGCCGGCCATCGACAGGTCAACGCTGCATCAGGCGCCGCGACAAATACGAGGTCAGATCAACCAGCGCCACCAGCAGGATCATGACGATCAGGATCGAGCTGGTCTCGCGCATGTGGAACAAGCCCATGTGGAAGGCCAGCATCTGCCCCAGCCCGCCGCCGCCGACCACACCGAGCACCGCGGCGGCACGAATGTTGTTTTCCCAGCGGTACAGGGTATAGGACATCAGCTGCGGCAGGATCTGCGGCAGCGTCGCATACAGGAATACCCGGCCTTCGGGCACGCCTTGCGCACGCAGGGCGAATCCAGGCCCGGGCGGAGCGTTTTCAATCGCCTCCGCAAACAGGCGCCCCAGCACGCCGGCGGTATGCAGGCCCAGCGCCAGCGTGCCGGCGAATGGCCCGAGGCCGGCGGCGATGATCAACAGCGCCGCCCACATCAGCTCGGGAATCGAGCGCAGGCCATTCAACACCAGGCGCGTGGGCGCGCGCCAAAAGGCAGGATCGCCCGCATGCACCCGGCTGGCCGGCAGCGCCAGCGCCAGGCCGCCAATGACGGCCAGCAAGGTGCCCAGCGCCGACATCGCGATGGTCTCAAGGGCTGCGATTGCCAGCCGCGCGACAAACCTGGCCTCGGCCGTCGGGTTCATGAGCTCGCCCATGAACTTGCCCATCCTGCGCGCCGCATCGAGCGAAAGAAATTTGGCCCATTGCAAATCGAGCGTCCAGAAACTCGCCACCGTCAGCGCCATCAGGGCGAGCACGAACCAGCAGGCGGCGCAGCGCGCATCGAAAATCTTCGGCGGCAGGCGGAAGCGTTCGTTGGTCGCGAGCAGCGCTCGTTGCGCGTCGTGCCCACCCCCTGCGGACGGCCCGCTCATCGGACTACCCACCTGTCACTGCGTGACATCCTCCCCGAGGGAGGAGGAGCGCCCCCTGCGGACGGCCGGGCGGGAGCGCTCATCGTAGTAGCCCACCTGTCACTGCGTGACATCCTCCCCGAGGGAGGAGGAGCGCCCCCTGCGGACGGCCGGGCGGGAGCGCTCATCGTAGTAACCCACCTGTCACTGCGTGACATCCTCCCCGAGGGAGGAGGAGCGCTCCCTGCGGACGGCCGGGCGGGAGCGCTCATGCAAGCACCTTGCGTAAGCGGGCACTCACATAATCGGCCAGGCCCACCAGCAGCATGAACACGATCAACATGGTGGCCACTTCCGAGCCCTGGAACATTTTCATCGAGTTGTCCATTTGCTGCCCGAGGCCGCCGGCGCCGACAAAGCCCAGCACCGCCGAGGAGCGGATCGCGCATTCCCAACGGTACACTGTGTAGCTGGTGAGCTCGGCGGCGCTTTGTGGCAACAGGCCGAAGAAGAAGGCTTGCAGCCGGCCGGCGCCATTGCGCAGCAGGGTATGGGTGGCGTGCGCGTCGTCGCTTTCAAGAATTTCGCTGTACACCTTGCCCAGCATACCGCCGTAGGTAAGCGCGATCGCCAACACACCGGCGGTCGGCCCCAGGCCCACCACGCGTACGAACACCAGCGCCCACACCAGCTCGGGCACGCTGCGCAGCATGATCAGGAGCCAGCGCAGCGCCAGGCGCGCCAGAAACGGCAACCGGTGCATGCGCCCGGTCAAAGCCGATACCGACAGCACGCTGTTGGACATCAAGGTCAGGGGAATGGCGAGCACCAGCGCCAGGGCCAGGCCGGCGGTGGCGATCGCCACCGTACGCCAGCATTCACGCAACACCAGCCAGAGGAATTCCGCTTCGATCTTGGGCGGAAAGAAATCGGCGATGAAACGCCGGGTCGATTTGAGCGCATTCGGCTCGAACATTATCCAGGGCTTGAACTCTGTGGCCACCAGTGCCGGTGCGATCAGCACCAGGGCAGCAAGGGTCCAGAACACGCGCCCGCTCCAGGCGGGATCGCGCAATCGCGGCGAGGCAAGCGTGGCCGACACGGTGCAGGCAGAAGTTCAGCGGCAATACATCACCGCCGGGCGCGGCCCGTCGGTGAAAGCGTCCGCCACCGCCGCGGCCGGCCCGTGCAGCTCATGCTCGTATTGCGCGTACAGCGCAGCCAGTCGCTGCTGCGTCACTTCGGCGCTTGGCAGGTCGAACTGCAACACGCCCTCGCGCATGCCCAGCACGCGCGGAAAGCGCGTCGCCACATCCACCTGGTGCAGGGTGGTGACGAGGGTCACGCCGCGTTCGCGCGCGCTTTGCGTAAGGGATTCGATCGCCAGCGCGGCGCGCGACGGATCGAGCGACGACAAGGGCTCGTCGACCAGCCACAGGCTGGCAGCCGACACCAGCGCGCGTGCCAGTCCGACCCGTTGGCGCTCGCCACCGGAGAGGCGGTCGACACGGTCCCAGAGCTTCTCGGCCAGGTCGAAGCGCGCCAGCGCCGCTTCGGCCTCGGCAATATGGGTGGGGTAGAACAGCGAGCGCAGGCTGGCGGCAAGCGATTGTTGTGGCAAACGCGCGGCGAGCACTGCGGTGATCACGCGCTGGCGCGGCGGCAGCGGCGGCGCCTGTGGCGCCAGGAGCAGGCGTCCGCGCAACTTTTGCAGCTGCGCTATCGGAAGCGTCCATGGATCGACACCGTCGAGCTCGAAGGACCCCGCAGCCGGTTTGAGCGCGCAAGCCAGCGCATGCAGCAAGGTGGTCTTGCCGGCGCCGGACGGCCCCACCACCGCCACCTGCTCGCCTGCGGCGATGCTGAGGGTCAGCGGCTTCAATGCCGGCGTGCTGCCGGCGCCTGTTGCCGGCGCCGACGGATGACGTGCGGCAAGCCCTTTGACGACGATGCGCATGGCGCGGCGCCGCCTAGGAAATGTCGGTCAAGTGCAAGACGCGCTCTACTTGATCAAACCCGCACTGCGCCCGGCGGCCTCGAGATCCTTGTAGTTCTCGGCTTTGGTCGCGATGTATTTGGTGGCACGGTTGAGGGTGAGGATTTCCTTGCCTTCGGCGTCGCCCATCGAGATATCCAGCAGGGCCTTGGTGATGCGCTCGCGCAACGCCGCCGGCATGTCGGCATGCACCGACCAGTTGTAATTGAAGTAGGGCGGGGTGGTGTAGAACACGTTGACCTTGGTGGTATCGACTTTCTTGTCTTCGACAAATTTGCGCCATACCGTGATGTCGAGCGCCGCCGCGTCGACGCGCCCGCCGACCACCGAGGCGATGGTAGCGTCATGTGCGCCGGAATAGGCCACGCGCTTGAAATCACGGTCGGGGTCGAGCTTGGCCTGCAGCAGGTAGGCACGCGGCATCAGGTGGCCCGAGGTGCTGGATTGCGAGCCGAAGCTGACCTGCTTGCCCTTCAGGTCGGCCAGGCTCTTGATGCCGGAGTCGGTCTGGGTGATGAACACCGAACGGAACTGCGTGTCTTCCTCGCGCTGCGCGATCGGAATGATCTTGCCGCCCGAGCGTAGTTGGGCCTGCACATGGGTGAAGCCGCCGAACCAGACCACGTCGACCTGCTTGTTCACCAATGCCTCGACCGCTGCCGGGTAGTCGGTCACCGGCGTGAACTCCACCTTCATCCCCAGGGTGCGCTCGAGATACCTGGTGATCGGACCGAACTTGCGCACCTGCTCGGTGGCGGCTTCTTCGGGAATGGTGGTGATCTTGAGCAGGGATTGCTGGGCCAGTGCAGGTGCGCTTGCCAGCATGAAGATGCCTACAACTCTTAAAGCCTGCGAAAGCAGGGAACCGGACATGGGAAGGAACCTCACAAAAAAAGGGGCGAACAAGGCATTTGTGGAATTACGCGACGGCGGGCGGAGCGGATGCATCAGCACGCCTGGAGTCACGAAAACTGCGCGCCGGACTAAGGCCGGAGAGCGCCTGCCGCACGCAGGCCGACGCTCGACATGCAAGCCGAGCGCATGACAAAACAGGCAAAGCCTGAGCCAAACATCAATCGCTCAGGCAATCGTCGCGCAACGTCCAATCAGTTTACACGCACACAGAAGGCTCTTGATTCAGGCCGCCAGGCCCTCGGGGTCAAGCCCAAGTTTCGTCACTGAAGTTCGGCACGCGGTGCGGGCTGCAAAAAGCAGCCGTAAGGCACGAGCCGGCAAGGTCAGGGGTGTCGGGGCCGGCCGATTCGTGGTACTTGGGTCGGATTCAAGAACATGTACTTGTTTTATTGCGTCGCACAATCGATCATCATGGACAGTAAGTCCTGGATGCCCTGCCAACCTTTGAGGCGGCGGCCTTGCCGATCCGGCGGGCCCGTTCGATCGGCTTGACCAAGCGCAAGTCGACCGAGCGCCTGATTGCCGCGATGGCACTCGAACTTTGCGATCCTGGCGCCCAACGACCGCGACTTTATCGCCATGGCTCAGGCAGTCCCCAACTTCATGTGTATCCTCGCTTGGGGCTCGGTCGCTTTGGTTTGCAACTCATGTAGCATCCCTGGCTCTGCGCCGAGCTTGTCGATCAGCTCTTTGCAGCCGCTGCAGTTGTCGTGCAGCAACGAGCAAACCCTTTCCCGTGAAGTCCGCACACAAGGAGTCACCCGATGTCCCGCCACACCCCGCTTGGCCTTGCCTCCCTCGTATTCACCTGCCTCACCTGCCTTAACGGCCAGGCCGGCGCGCAGACCGCGCCTGCGCCTTCAACGCCAGCCACGGAAGAGAAACCCTACGAGCCGAAATCGGGCCAGCAAGGCAAAGACGTGATCTGGCTGCCGACCCCGCAGGTGGTGGTCGACAAGATGCTCGACCTCGCCAAGGTGACCGCGCAGGATGTGGTGATCGACCTCGGGTCGGGTGATGGTCGCACCGTGATCACGGCGGCCAGGCTGGGTGCGCGCGCTCTCGGCATCGAATACAACCCGGACATGGTGGAGTATTCCAAAGGCCAGGCGGCCGCGGCCGGCATGACAGAGCGCGCGCGTTTCGTCAAGGCAGATCTGTTTGAGACCAGCTTCAACGAGGCGACGGTGCTCACCATGTTCCTGCTGCCCGAAATCAACCGCAAGCTGCGCCCGAAGATCCTCGATCTCAAACCCGGCACGCGCATCGTTTCCAACACCTTCACCATGGCGGAGTGGAAGCCGGACGCCGAGGCGGATCTGCAAGGCCAGCCTGGCTGCAACATCTCGTTCTGCCGGGTGCTGCACTGGGTGGTGCCGCAAAAGGTCGAAGGCACCTACGCCGCAGCGCAAGGCGAGGTGAAGCTCGCGCAGGAATTCCAGATGCTCACCGGCACCTTGAAGCAGGGGACGACGGTGTTCACCCTCACCGGTCGGGTCTATGGCGAGCAGATCATTCTGAGTGCCGGCAACAAGCAGTATCTCGGCCGCCTCGCCGGCGGCAAACTGGATTTGCGTGAACTCTGACGAGTGCGCCGGAGGCAGGCCTGAAAGTCCCTCGCACCAACGGTGCCAGTGCTATTGAACGGGAGTGGATAAAAAGGGGGGCTGGACATGCCCTGGCCGCAAAGCGCTGGAATCCAATGCGAGCGGGCCCCGAGCGCACCGCAACGTGAGCGGCCAGGACCAGGCGCGGCGGCTAGCCGCCAAACGGGCTGGCAAACGGGCTGGCAAACGCGAACATCATCGCCACCCCGACACCGATCAGGAAGTTGGCGTCGATGAGGCCGGCCAACAGGAACATCTTGACCTGCAGGCGATCCATCAATTCGGGCTGGCGCGCCGAAGCCTCGATGTATTTGCCGCCCATGACGCCGATGCCGATGCCCGCGCCGATGGCGCCCAGCCCGATGATCAGGCCGCACGCCAGTGCGACCAAGCCGATGTTGCTCATGATGAAATTTCCTTTCGCCCGAAGATGGTGAAACCCCATGTTCGGCGCCAACGCCCGGCAGGGCAATTACTTGCGAAGTAGGTAGCGTACGTAGCATGCCGCCGCCTTGCGCCAAACCGTCACGGTGCGAGAATGTCGGGAATCTTCAATCCGGGAGTGACAAAATGTGGCTGCGCAATTGCTGGTACGTGATCGCCTGGGAACACGAGATTCCGGCCGACGGTTTTGTGGCGCGCACGGTGCTGGGCGAGCCGCTCCTGGTGTATCGCACCGCCGCCGGGCGATTGGCCGTTCTCGAAGACCGCTGCTGCCACCGGCAGGCGCCCTTGTCGAAAGGGCGGCGCGAAGGCGACTGCATTCGCTGCGGTTATCACGGCCTGAAGTTCGATGCCGACGGCGCCTGTGTCGAGGTGCCCGGCATGGAGCACCCGCCGCAAGCGGCGCGCGTCAAGACCTACCCGGTGGCCGAGCGCAACAAGTGGGTCTTCGTGTGGATGGGCGATGCCGCGCGCGCCGACTTGGCCATGCTGCCCGACAATTTTTCCTGCAATGCCGCCGACTGGCACTACCAGCCCGGCTACATGCACTACGAGACGCCCTATCTGTTGATCTGCGACAACCTGCTCGATTTTTCGCACTTGAGCTATGTGCACGAGAAAACCCTGGGTGGCAGCACCGCCATCGCACTGGCGCGCCCGAGCATTGAAGCGGTGACCGAGCCCGGCCAGCGCGGCCTGCGCGTGAGCCGGCATGTGCCGAACGTGCCGGCGCCGCCCTATTATTCGAAGATCAAGCAGCTCTCGACCAATGTCGATCGCTGGTTCATTTACGATTTCTTGCTGCCGGGCACGCTCTTGATGCGCTCGGGCGGCAGGCCGGTGGCCGATGCACCTGACAACTTGCGCCATGCGGTGCAACTGCACAGTTGCCAGACCTTGACGCCCGAGACTGCGACCACTACGCATTATTTCTTCCAGCAGGCCTACCAGGCCGATGCGCCCGACGCGGGCGTGACCGCGGGCATCTACCAGAGCCTGATCGCCGCCTTCAATGAAGATCGCGACATGATCACCGCGCAGCAGCGCAACCTCATGAGAGCTCCCGGCGCGCCCATGCTGCCGCTGTACATGGATTCGGCGTTGGTGCAATTCCGCCGCCTGGTAGAGGCCGAAGCTGTGGCCGAAGCAACGGCCGAAGCGACCGCCGAAGCAACCGCCGAAGCGGGCGGCCAGGGCGGTGGCTGACTGCCGATTGACCACAACGACCGGCGGCTGCGATACTCAATCGGCGTCGCCGTGCATTTCCCTTCCACGGATAGCCCATGCCGATCGCCGCCTTCAATGAAGATCGCGACATGATCACCGCGCAGCAGCGCAACCTCATGAGCGCTCCCGGCGCACCCATGCTGCCGCTGTACATGGATTCGGCGTTGGTGCAATTCCGCCGCCTGGTAGAGGCCGAAGCTGTGGCCGAAGCGACCGCCGAAGCGGGCGGCCAGGGCGGTGGCTGACTGCCGATTGACCACAACGACCGGCGGCTGCGATACTCAATCGGCGTCGCCGTGCATTTCCCTTCCACGGATAGCCCATGCCCATGGAGTCGCTGCGCGAAGGCGCGGTCGCCACAGTCAGGCTCATCGCCTCGGGGGATGCGGCGCGAACACACCGCCTCACTTGTCAACATCAATGCGACCTTGGCGCACAGTGTCAAGCGCCGCTCCAGCGCCGCCACGCCGACGTCCCCCAAGTCCGACAGGCGGCTAGAGCCCCAGGTAAGCCTGTCGCACCCGATCGTCGCCCAGGAGCTCCATGCCGCCCCCGCTCATCACCACGCGGCCATTCTCCAGCACATAGGCGCGCTGGCTGATTTTCAGCGACACCGCGACGTTCTGCTCCACCAGCAGGATGGTCAGCCCCGCGCGGTTGAGTTCGCGGATGATGGCGAACACCTCCTGCACGATCGTCGGCGCCAAGCCCAGCGAAGGTTCGTCGAACATGATGAGGTCGGGCCGGCCCATCAGGCAGCGGCCGATCGCCAGCATCTGCTGCTCACCGCCCGAGAGCGTGCCGGCCAGTTGTTCGCGGCGCTCCTTCAGGCGCGGGAACATGCCGAACACCTCGCCAAGTGCGGCCTTGCCGCTGGCGCGCGCGCGCGCGGTCATGGCGCCCATTTCGAGGTTTTCCTGCACCGAAAGCGAGGGGAAAACCTGGCGTCCCTCCGCCACCTGGCCGATGCCCAGATCGACGATGTGATGCGGTTCGCGCGCGGTGATGTCGGCATCCAGATAGGTCACGTGCCCGCTCCTGGGCTTGTGGATGCCGGCGATCGAGCGGATCAGCGAGGTCTTGCCGGCGCCGTTGGCACCGACGATCGCCACGATCTGGCCGCGCTCAACTTCAAGCGAGACGCCATCGAGCGCCTGTGCATCGCCGTAATAAAGGTCGAGAGCGGCGACCTTGAGCATCAGATCTCCGCCTCTTCACCGAGATAGCATTCCAGCACCGCCGCATCGCGCACCACCTCGGAGGGCAGGCCGCGCGCGATGATCTCGCCGTGATGCAGCACCACGATTTGCCCGGCCAAGGCCATCACCGCGCGCATCACATGCTCGATCAGGAGGATGGTCAGGCCCTCTGCCCGGTTGAGCTCGCGAAATACCGCCACCATCTGGTCGCATTCGGTGGGCCGCAAGCCCGCCATCACTTCATCGAGCAGCAACAGGCTGGGCCGGGTGGCGAGCGCCCGCGCGACTTCCAGGCGCTTGCGATCGGGCAGGGTCAGGCTGGAAGCCGGCATGTCGCGCTTGTGCGCAAGCCCCAACTTTTCCAGTACGCTGGTGGCGTGCGCCCGCGCCGCGCTCACATTCTTCGAACGCGCCAGCGCACCCACCACCACGTTGTCCAGCACCGACAGGCCGGCGAACGGCTTGACGATCTGGAAGGTGCGGCCGATGCCGGCCGCACACACCTGGTCGGCGCGCAGCCCGGCGATCGGGGCGCCGTCGAACCTGATGCTGCCGGCATCCGGCGCCAATACCCCGGCAATCAGGTTGAAGAGCGTGGTCTTGCCGGCGCCATTCGGGCCGATCAGCCCGACAATCGCGCCGCGCGCTACTTCGAAGCTGGCGTTCTGCACCGCCTTCAAGCCGCGAAACGACTTGGACGCACCGCTCACCTCAAGCAGGGCCGTCATTTGGCCAGGCCCAGGCGCCGGGCTATGGTAGGCCAGATGCCGTTGGGCAGGAACATCACCACCACCAGCAGCACGATGCCGTAGAACACCTGCTTGACCCCGGGGATCTCCAGGCCGAAGGCCGCCAGCAACTCGGTGATGCCATCGGCCAGGAGGGTCAGCATGGCAGCGCCCAGGATCGGGCCGAACAGGGTGCCGATGCCGCCGATGATGGGCCCCAGAATGATCTCGATGGAGCGGCTGATGTGGAAGATCTGCTCGGGAAACAGGTTGTTGTAATAGAAGGCGTAGAACACGCCGGCCACCGCGGTCATGGCCGAGCTGATCATCACGGCCAGCATCTTCCAGCGAAAGGTGTTGATGCCCAGCGCCTGCGCCGCCTCTTCGTTTTCACGAATCGCCTGCCAGTAATAGCCGGCGCGGCTCTTCAACAACCAGCTACACAGGCCGAGCGCGCCGGCGGTGAGCGCGAGGATGGCGTAGTAATACATCGCCGGCGGCCCGCGAAAGTTGGCCAGGTCGATCTGGTCGCGCTGCGCCACCCTGAGAAACAGGCCGCCCGAGCCGCCCAGCCATTGCAAGTGGTCGAAACCGATGCGCGTGAATTCGGCGAAGGCAATCGTCAACAGCGCGAAATACACGCCGGAGATGCCAAACCGGAAGGCCAGAAAGCCGATCACCGCGCCGACGGCGACGCACACCGCGATCGCCAGCCAGACCCCGGCCCAGACACCGATGCCATAGTGAAAGAACAGGCCGGCTGCGGCATAGGCACCGACCCCGACATACAGCGAGTGCCCGAGCGACAACTGGCCGGCGAAGCCCATCATCACATTCCACGCCTGGCCGGTGAAGGCAAAAAACAGGATCAGGGTGGCCACCGACAGCACATAGCTGTTGGCGAACATCGGCAGCAGGACCAGCGCCACGCCGAGCAATCCGAGCAACAGCGCGGCGCGCCGGTTCATGCGCGTTTTCCCAGCAGGCCCTGGGGCCGCAGCAGCAGCACCAGAATCAACAGGCCGAAGCTGAACATGCTCTTGGCCGAAGGCGCGAACAAAAGGCCGGCCAGCGCCTCCGACACACCAATCAGGATGCCACCGACGAGCGCCCCGGGCATCGAGCCCAGGCCGCCCACGATCACGGTCACAAACGCCAGCAGGGTGTATGCAGGCCCCAGACTGGGTGTCACGTCCACCAGCAGCACCATCATGCAGCCCGCCACCGCCACGCACGCCGCCCCCACCCCGAAGGTGAGCGCATACAGGTGCTTGACGTTGAGCCCCACCACCAGCGCTCCCAGATGGTTGTCGGCGCAGGCGCGGATCGCCTTGCCGGTCAGGGTCAGGCGAAAGAATGCGAACAGCAGCCCCGCGGTCAGTACCGCGACCCCCGCCGCGTACAGGCGTGCCTTGTCGATCAGGAGGCTTCCCAATTCGAACGATTCGAGCTGGTAGGCCACCTGGATGTTGCGCGCGTCGGGCCCGAAGATCATCAACAAGCCGTTGACCATGATGATCGCCACCGCCACCAGCAGCATGAACTGCGAGTGTTCCGGGCGCGTGATGAAAGGGTTGATCAATCCCGCCTGCAGGGCGTAACCGAAAATGAAGAAGGCCGCCGCCACTGGCAGCACGGCAAGAAACGGGTCGAGCTTGAAGGCCGCGAACAGCACCACGCAGGCATACATGGCGATGGTCATCATCTCGCCATGGGCGAAATTGACCACCCGCACCACACCAAAAATCACCGACAGGCCCAGCGCCATCAGGCCATACACCATGCCGGTGAGGAAGCCCGAGATCAGCACATTGACGGCCAGGTCCCAGGTCATGGCATCGCGGCCGCAGGCGAACGCGGGAAGCCGGACCACGGGCGAACCGCCACGCAAGGCACGACCAGACCAGGCCGGCGCCGCCGGCCCGCGATGGCAGGCATGCGCCTCAAGCCGGCTTGTAGTCAGGCCATGGAAACACCGGCTTGGTCTCCGCCGCGGAGACCGGCAGCACCACCTGCGGGCGGCCATCCTTGTTGAGCAGGCAGGCCGAGAGGTTACCTTCGACCTGGCCCTTGGCGTTGAACTTGATCGGCCCGCCCAGGCTGACCCGATCGGTCAGGTTGGTCTGGCGCACCGCATCGGCCAGCTCCTTCGGATTGGTCGACTTGGCGCGCTTGAAGGCGTCGGCGGCGATCAGGATCGATTCGAAGGTGTAGCTGACATTGGCGCCGTGGCTGTGCAGTTTGTCCTTGGGAAACTGCTTGGCCATCTGCTTGACTACCGCCGCACTCATGCTGGTTTTCGGGTTGTACCAGGGGTTGTTCGAGATGCAGCCCTCGGCCAGCTTGCCCAGCGATTTCTGGAACTGATCCTCGTAAATGCCGGGTGAACCCGGGCTCACCAGGCCCATGATGTTCCAGCGCTGCTTGACGATCTCGCGGCGCAGGATGATGGCGTCGTTGAGGCGGCACACCAGCAGCAGGAAATCCGCCTTCGAGGCCTTGGCCTTGGACACCTCGACCGACAAATCCTTGGCCGCCGGGTCGTAGGAAATGGTGTCGACGATGCGGAACGGCAGTTGCGTCAGGCGCGGCAGGGTGGCACCGATACCGCGATTCATCGCCTGGCCGAAGGTATCGTTGACATGCATGAAAACGGCGGTGCGCGGCGCCACGTTGGTGGCGCGAAACAGGTCACCAATCAGGGACAGGCCGTTGACGGTGAGTTCGATGGCAGTCGGGAAGTTGCGGAACACGAACTTGTAGCCCTGCTCGGTGATCTGCGGGGCAGCGGCGATGTTGATGATGAAGGGCACGCCTTTCTGCTCGGCCACCTGGGCGATGGCAAGGGCGGCACCGGAGTCGAACGGCCCCACCAGCACATGCGCGCCCTCGGCGATCAGGCGTTCGGCGCGGGTGCGCGCGGTATCGACGTTCGACTCGGTATCGGCATTCATCAGCTCGATGTCGACACCCAGCAAATCCTTGATCAGGGCCGGCGCGATATCGGCACCGATCTGGCACGACTGGCCGATCAGGCCCTGCACGCCGGAACGCGGCAGCAGCACCCCGACCTTGAGCTTGGTCGACTGCGCGCGCGCGATGCCGAATGGGGCAAGCGTGGTGGCCGCGCCTGCGCCCAATGCGGTGTTGAACTGTCTGCGGTCCATGGTCTCTCCTTGTGTGCGGTCGATCCCGGCCTGGTCGGGGCGCGTTTGGTCGGCGGCGCGCGCAGTGGTTATAAGCCATAGTCAATGGCTGGTCAACCGCAGTCGCATTGGCCGCCGAGTCAGGCTGGCACAAGCAGCAAGCGCCGCAGCGCTACCGCGGCTACGCCAAATCGCCATGTGGAGGCGCGGGCGCGTCATGCCGTCGCGCGCCGCGTGCAGGACTATTCGCCGGCGAACTCCGTCTGGTGCATCCACGCCGCGTGGCGCGGCGCGCGGCGGGTGCGCGACCACTCATCGAGCATGTCCCACCTCACCGCTTTGGCCTTGGCAAGCATCTCGGGGGTACCGATGTCGCACGCCAGCTCAAGGCGGTGGCCGTTGCAGTCGAAAAAGTAGATCGACTTGAAGATCGCGTGATTGGTGGGCCCGATCACCTCGATGCCGCCGGCCACCAGCTTTTCCTTCGCAGCCACCAGTTCTTCGTAGCTGCCGACCTTGAAGGCCAGGTGCTGCACCCAGGCCGGCGTGTTCTCGTCGCGGCCCATCGCGGGTGAATTGGGCAGCTCGAAAAACGCCAGCACGTTGCCGTTGCCGGCATCCAGAAAAATGTGCATGTACGGGTCCGGCTCGTGAGTCGAGGGCACCTGGTTCTCGGCGAAGGCCAGCATGAAATCCATGTCCAGATACTTCTGGTACCACTCCACGGTTTCCTTGGCATCGCGACAGCGGTAGGCAACGTGATGCACGCCCTTGGTGTGGACCACGGTTTTGCTGGCGGCCTGGCCTGCGGTTTGCACTGCGGCTTGCATGGAATTCTCCCCAACGGTTTCAATAATTAGTAACATACGTTACTATTATCAGTATGTCAAGAAAGCCCTCAGCTACCGCAATGCAACAAACGCAGCTATCGATCACCCCCAAGCGCGGGAGCGCCGCATGAATTTGCAGGCGTTTCTGCCCTACCGCCTGGCAGTGGTGGCAGACGCCGTCAGCCGCGCACTGGCCGCTGTCTATGCCAATCGCTTCAAGCTCACGCGCGACCAATGGCGGGTGATTGCCCAACTGGCAGAAGAGCGTGAACTCAAGGCCACTGAACTCGGCACGCGCACCTCTCTGCCCAAGATGCAGGTCAGCCGCGCGCTCGCCGGGCTCGAACGCGATGGCCTGATCACGCGCGCCATCGACCCGGATGACCGGCGCAAACTGGTGGTACGCCTGACTGCGGCCGGCCGCGTGCTTTACCGCAAGATCGAACCGATCGTGCTCGAACGCGAGGCCTTCCTGCTGCAAGCCTTGAGTTCCGATGAGCGCGCCGCACTGACGCTTGCGCTGGCACGGGTCGAACAGCGCGCGCGGCAATTGCAGCAAACTTCATGATGGCGGCAGGCGGATTTCCCGTCGGGCGCCGAGCCTGATAGCATCGTTGTAATGAACGTCATCAAATCCCTCAAATCACGCCAGGCTGTCAAGCTGCCAAAGCCCCGCAACCCGGTCATCGCGGCGCAGAAGGGCAAGGTGGGCGGCGGCGGCGCCGGTGCGCATCGCAAGTCGCGCGGCGCGGAAAGGCGCGCACAACGCATGGCAGTGCGCAAGGAACTCGACGCCGGCTGATGCCGCTCGCGGCCGGCCGACGTCCCGGCCGACGCCACCGAAGCGCCGCACCGGACGCGAGCCGGAAAATCCAGGAGAGCGCAATGCCGCTGTTTTCGCAAGACCTGCTTAACCCCGGCGTGAAAAAGCGCGAGGTGTTCGGCTGGGCCATGTACGACTTCGCCAACTCCGGTTACACCACTGTGGTGCTGACGGCGGTGTTCTCCGCTTACTTCGTCGGCGTCATCGCGGGCAAGGCCGAATGGGCCACTTTCGCCTGGACGGCGGCGTTGTCGATTTCGTACGCGATCGTCATGCTGACGATGCCGACCCTGGGCGCACTGGCCGACCTGCGCGCGGCGAAAAAGCGCTTCATGCTGCTTTCCACCATCGGCTGTGTGCTGGCAACCGCAGCACTGGCCGCAGTCGGCCCCGGGCAGGTGGCGCTGGCGATGCTGCTGATCATTGTTTCCAACACTTTCTACAGCTACGGCGATTCCCTCACCGCCGCGTTCCTGCCGGAACTGGCCAGACGCGATGCCCTCGGAACCGTGTCGGGCTGGGGCTGGAGCTTTGGCTATTGCGGCGGCATGCTGGCGCTTGGAATCTGCCTGGCATATGTGTTGTGGGCGCAGGCACAGGGGCTGCCGGCCAGCCATTTTGTGCCCGTCACCATGCTGGTGACCGCGACCATCTACGGCTTGGCATCGATCGCGACTTTCGCGCTGCTCAAGGAACGGGCGCAAGCCCGGGGCGCCGCCGGCGCCGACAGCGGCTTCGGCGCCTCGTTGCGGCAACTGGCGGCAACATTGAGCCAGGCGCGCCGCTATCGAGATTTCATGTGGCTGATGTTGTGCGGCCTGTTCTACCAGGGCGGTGTGGCGGTGGCCATCACGCTGGCGGCGATCTATGCCGAACAGGTGATCGGCTTCAAACCGGCCGAAACCATGGTGCTGATTTTCGTGCTCAATGTCGCCGCCGCCCTGGGCGCATTCGGCTTCGGCTTCTGGCAGGACCATATCGGCCACAAGCGCGCCCTGGCCATCACGCTCATCGGCTGGATCGCCACCTGCGTGATCGCCGCGCTCACCACCACCAAGGGCGGCTTCTGGTGGGCCGCCGCCCTGGCCGGCGCCTGCATGGGGTCGAGCCAGTCGGCCGGGCGCGCCATGGTCGGCATGTTCGCGCCGCAAAGGCAATTGGGCGAGTTCTACGGCCTGTGGGCCTTCGCCACGCGCCTGGCCAGCATCATTGGCCCGCTGATGTACGGCGCGATCACCTGGGCCACCGGGGGCAACCAGCGCATCGCGATCGCCGCCACGACCGTGCTTTTCGTGGCGGGGCTGGCGGCCTTGCTGCCGATCAGAGTGGCGCGCGGCCGTGCCGCCGCCGATGCCGACTGACATCGCACAAGGCGTCGGCATACACTGCGCCCTGCGGCAGGTCGCATGAACCAATTCGCGCAGTTTCCCTGTGCGCGCGAACAACTTGACTGACAGCCCCATCCCAACCCGGCCGCATCCCGGCGCAACGGCACGCATATGACTTCGCTGCAAGGCAAGGCGGTTGTGATCACCGGCGCCGGTTCCGGCATCGGCCGCGCGCTCGCACTTGAGTGCGCGCGGCGTGGTGCGCGCCTGCTGCTGGCGGACATTGACGCCACCGGGCTGGCCCAGACTTGCGGCCAGGCACGCGCCCTCGGAGCGCAAGCGGCATCGCAACACGTCGATACCGGTAGCGAAGCCTCGATCGCCGCGCTTGCCGCTGTTGCACAGAATCTCTTTGGCGCAGCCGACATCCTGATCAACAACGCCGGCGTCGGCCTGGTGGCACCGGTCGCCCGCCTCGACAGCGACGATGCGCACTGGCTGATGAACATCAACTTCTGGGGCGTGGTGCACGGCTGCCGCGCCTTTCTGCCGCAAATGCGCGCGCGGCCCGAAGCGGTGATGGTGAACATCTCGAGCATTTTCGCGATGATCTCGGTGCCCACGCAAAGCATCTACAACGCTTCCAAGGCGGCAGTGCGCGCCTTCAGCGACGCCTTGCGCGAAGAGTTGCGCGATACGCCGATACGCGTGCTGTGCGTGCATCCCGGCGGCATCCGTACCAACATTGTCAACAATGCGCGCGTGACCGACACCGCGATGCTGGGCATGAGTGTGGAAAAAATGCGCGCCAACTTTCTGGAAAAGATGGCGCCCACCAGCGCCGACGACGCCGCGCTGGCTATCGTTGTTGCGATCGCCAGCGGCCGCACCCGGCTCATGATCGGCACCGATGCGCGCATCGCCGACCTGTTGTTTCGCCTGGCGCCGGAGAGCGCCGCAAAATGGATCAACCAGCGCCTGCGGCGCATGCGCGCCAAAGGCCAATGACTTTGCCCGACAGCATGATCGACCTGCGCTCCGACACCGTCACCCGGCCCACCCCCGCCATGCGCGCAGTGATGGCACGCGCCCCGGTGGGCGACATGCAGTATGGCGACGACCCCAGCCTGAATGCGCTGGAACAACGCGTGGCCGGCATGCTCGGCAAGGAGGCTTCGCTGTGGCTGCCCTCCGGCACCATGGCCAACCAGGTGGCCTTGCGGGTGCTGACCCGGCCCGGCGATGATGTTCTGGTCGGCAGCGAAGCGCATTCGGTGTGGCACGAGGCCGGCGGGTCGGCGGCCAACGCGGGCGTGCAATTCACCGAGATCGGCAGTGGCGGCCTGTTCACTGCGGCCGATGTCAGGCGCCACGCCAAGCCGCGCGACCAGCCGGTGCTGCCGCTGCCGGCAAGCACATTGGTGCAGATCGAGAACACCCACAACCGCCATGGCGGCCTGGTGTTTCCCCAGGGGCAGATGTCGAAGCGGTGTGTGCCGTCGCACGCGAACTGCGATTGGCCACCTACCTGGATGGCGCACGTCTGTGGAACGCAGCGGCGCAATCCGGCCTGTCACCGGCGCGCCTGGCAGCCCCCTTCGACCTGGTGATGGTGGCCTTTTCCAAGGGGCTGGGCGCGCCCGCCGGCTCGATGCTGGCCGGCCCCAAAGACCTGATCAATGCAGCGGTGCGCCAGCGTCGCATGCTGGGCGGCGCCATGCGCCAGGTCGGCATGTTCGCCGCCGCCTGTGACTTTGCCCTCACCCACCATCTTGCACGCCTGGCCGACGATCATGCCCATGCGCGCCTGGTAGCGCAGCGCCTGGCGGCTTGCCCGGGCGTACGCATCGCGCTGGAACGCACGCAAACCAACATCGTGGTGTTCGAACTCGATGGTGCACGCGTGACGGCAGCGGCGCTGGTCGCGGCCGCGCGCACCCAGGGCGTGCTGATCAATGCCCTGGGGCCGGTCAAGTTGCGGCTGGTCACGCACCTCGATGTGAGCCGCGCCGATTGCGAACGCGCCGCCGGCGTGCTGGCAGCGCTGCTGGGCGCCTGAGGGCTGCGGCGGCGGCACCTCATTGGCTCTCCCGTGATCCTCGAAATGGCCGCGCGCGGCGTAGGCGTTCTCGAATATATGCGGCGCCAAGTGCTGCGGGCGCGGCCAACGTCCGCCGCACGGGTGGCCTCTGGGCGCCTTGCCGGCCCTTTTCGCCAGTGTCTTGACCTTTGCTCTATTCGGACCGGACTGAGCTCAAGCGCCAGTTTCCGGAGTTGACGGACGAGGACATCGCCGAAGCGATCGCCTTCGCCGCGCGTTCAGTGGATGACGAGCTGGTCAACTTGGAGGCTGCTTGACGCGGCTGCGATTCTGCGTGAACGCGGATTGGATGTCCGGCATGTTGGCGAAATTGGTCTGGGCTCCGCCAGCGATTGGTCAATTTTCGCCAAGGCGATCAAGTCTGCCAGCATCATCGTCACGCTCGACGGCGATTTTCACTCTCTCGTCGCGGTTTCTGGCAATCACACGCTTTCGGTGATCAGGCTTCATGCGGTTCGCATCGTGGCTCGTGGCAAGTCCGTAGTACCGCGTCGCGGGTTGGCTCCAATCGCCCGCCTGCGATTGCTACGCGCTGCCCTGATGCGCTGTCGCGCACGTGGTGCGACATGCGACCGCCCCTCATGTTCTTCAGCGATGGCCCTGCTTGATCGGGGGCTTGATCGGGTGTATTCTTACCGATTATTGATCGATAAATAAAAAGTAAGAAATGACTGCCACCGCCACCTTGTCCAGAAAGTTCCAGATCTCGATTCCAAAAGCCGTTCGGGATGAAGTGCATTGGGAAGCCGGCCAAGAGTTCGTGTTCATCCCCAAGGGAAAAGGTGTGCTGGTCATGCCGGTTCCCGAGTTCGCTGAACTGGCCGGCATCGCCAAAGGGGCTCGCAAGGAGGGCTATCGCGATCGCAAGGACCGCTACTGATGGCGGCGGCACTGCGGGTGGTCGACACCTCGGCCTGGATCGAGTGGTTGACCGGCAGCCCGCTGGGTAAGAAGCTCGGCAAAGAGTTCCCCGACAAGCCGCTCTGCATCGTACCGACCATCGTGCAGCTTGAGCTGTCGAAGTGGCTCGTGCGCGAACTCGGCGAAGAGCAGGCCGATCAGGTCATCGCCTACACGCAGAAGTGCAGGGTCGTGCCCCTCGACACCACGATTGCGCTGCTGGCTGCCGACTTGCACCGGGAATACAAACTGGCCACTGCCGATGCGATCGTCTATGCAACGGCACAGAAGCATGGCGCGGAGCTGCTGACCTGCGACGAGCATTTCAGGGCGTTGCCCGGCGCCGTGCTGCATTCGAAGGCCGAGCGGACCTGAGCTCAGCAGTCACGCAGCCTCATACGTCGTTGGAAAAGACTCCGGTTTGACTCCAATGGCCTGGCACGGGATACTTGCGCGAGTGCCGCTGGAATCTCCCAACCCTTTCAGTAAATGAACGCCATGAAACGTCTGACGTCCGAACCAACCGGCAAGTCCGAAACGGTATTTGCGCGCCCGCTGGGGCGCACATTCCGGCAGGCGTGCTCTACACCCTGCGCAACCCCGCCATCAACTGGATGTACCCGGGCGTCTTCAGCCCCGGCCTGAACGGCCGCGCCGTCAACCACGCGCGCGGCAAGACCCTGGGCTGCGCCGACTGAACAAGTCGCGCGCAATGAGTACTTCATGCCGGCATCGCCGCGTCCGCCGCTGCCAGCACTTCGCCCAGCGCTTTTTCGACGTGCGCATGCAGCCAGCGCATCGCTGGATCCTTGGCGAGGCGCGCGCTCCACACCAGCCGGTACGGCATCGGCTCGATGCGGATCGGCGCCTTCCGCGCGATCAGTCCATAGCGCTCGAGGCGATCCGCCATCACCAGCATCGGCAAGGTGGCAATCATGTCGGTGCGCGCGAGCAGCGGTGCAACCGCTGAAAAGTGCGGCACCCAGGCGCCGATCCGCCGCTGGCCCGGCCGCTGCTCCCTGGTGCCGCCGAAAGCGGCATCCACCGGGCTGGCGATGCGGGCATCGATGCGCACTGCCACATGCGGCCATTTGGCCCAGGCCGCTTTGCCCCATCCCTTGAGGGCCGGATGCCCGGCACGCACGAACGACGCCCACTTGAACGGTGGCAGTTCGGCGTAGGCAAGGCCATCGGGCAGCGCCTGGATGGCCGGCGCCAGTGCGATATCGATCTGCCCTTCGGCCACCTTCAGCGCCGCGTGTTCGTCACGCGTCACCCATTCAAGCGTCGCCAGCGGTGCCTCGCGGCGCACGTGCTCGGCCAGGCGCGGAAAGAAAGCTTCGCTCAAGTCCGGGCTGGCGACGCGAAATTCGCGCCTCGTGGTGGCCGCGTCAAACGCCTGCGGTGGCACCAGCACGCGGCGGATGTTGGAGAGGATCACGCGCACTTCTTCAACCAGACCCTCGGCAAACGGGCTGGCCTCCATCCGCCCGCCGGCCTTGACCAGCAACGGGTCATCAAGCTGCGCACGCAAGCGCGCGAGCGCGTGGCTTAAGGCCGATTGCGTACGCCCGAGCCGCCCGGCCGCGCGTGTCACGCTGCGCTCGGCCATCAGCACGTCGAACACGACGAGGAGGTTGAGGTCAATCCGGCGTAAATCAATTTTGTTCATGGTATATGAAAATTATCTGTTTGATTCATGATTGATTTAACTGCCAAATACGCTCCTCGTCCAACTCTTTTTGAGGAATCACCATGAAAACTTTCCTGCGTTCCGCCCTCGCCATCGCCACCCTCGTGCCGGCCGCCCTCGCCGCATCCGTGGCGAGCGCCCAAAATCTGACTGCCGAACAAGGCCGCGCCGCAGTCGCGCCGTTCTACGACATGCTCAATCAACCGGCCACCAAGGACCTCAAGGCGCTGGCGGAAGCCGCGATGGCCCCGCAGTGGCGCTCGTTTTCCGGCGACGGCATCTTCAAAGGCCGTGAAGAGTTCGTTCAGCAGGTCGCCGGTTTCGGCAAAGGGATTCCCGACCTCAAATGGGACATCAAGGAAGTGCTGGTCGCCGGCAATCGCGTGATCGTGCGCAGCGAAGCGGGCGGCACCCCGGCCGGCCCTCTATTTGGCGTGCCGCACGGCGGCAAGAGCTTCAAGATCATGACCATCGACATGCACACCGTGGAGAACGGCAAGCTGGTCACGGTACATCACGTTGAAGACTGGGCCAGCGCGATTCGGCAGTTGTCGGCGAAGTAAGAAGGAGCGGTGCGCACGAACGTTGCCCGCAAAAATCGGCGGGTTCACAGCAGGCGGCCGCTTGAAGCCGCTGCGGTCGCAAGAGTGAACCATCTCGGCCCGGGCCTGTCCAAGTGAGCGCATATCAGATCAAAGCAGAGCCCCGATAGGCTATGGGGCCCCGACAATCAGAACATGGAGACTACCGCCAGATGGACAGATTTACCAATCGCCGCCGCACCCTGATAAAGGCCGGGCTTGGCGCCAGCCTGACACCCTTGTTCCCGGCGGCCGCCGGCGCGCAAGCGGCCTGGCCCGCCAAGCCGATCCGCATGCTCATTGGCTTTCCGCCCGGCAGCTCTCCGGACGTGCTGGGCCGGGCAATCGTCCAGCCCCTGCAGGACGCACTGGGCCAGAGCGTGGTTATCGAAAACCGTCCCGGCGCTTCAGGTTCCGTCGCAGCCGAAGCCACCGTGAAGGCCCCTGCGGATGGCTACACAATTCTGGTCACAGCCGGGAGCACCATATCGATCAATCCGCTGATCAACACCCTGACGTATGACCCCTTCAAGGACCTGACGCCGGTAGCTGCCCTGGCCCGCCTCAACCTGTTTCTGGTGGTGCGCAGCGAACTGCCGCCGAAAAACGTCAAGGAGTTCGTGGCCTGGCTCAAGGCCAGCCCCGGCAAGTTCTCCTACGGCACGCCCGGCAGCGGTTCGTCACCGCACATCGCCGGCGAAATGTTCAAAAGCAAAGCGGGGGTGTTTGCAGTGCATGTGCCTTATCGCGGGTCGGCGCCGGCGCTGCAGGACCTGCTCGGAGCGCACCTCGACTACAACTTTGATCCGGGCATCGCGTTTGCGCACGTCCGCTCCGGAAAGCTGCGCATGATTGCGGTGGCCACGATGGAACGCTCGTCGCTGTTTCCGGATGTGCCGACCCTCGATGAATCCGGCTTCAAGGGCTTTGATGCGGGCACCACCCACGCCGTGTACGCCCCGTCCGGTACGCCAGCGGACATCGTGGCCACCGCAATCATGCGCAGGACATCGTGGCCCGGCTCAACCGCGAGATCAACCGCATCCTTGGCTTGCCTGCCGTGCGGACGATGATTGAAGGGATTGGTGCCGCGCCCTCACCGATGAGCCCGGCCCAGCTCGTCAGTGTGATGCAGGGCGATGCGGCGCGCTATGCGGCCATCATCAGGGAACGCAAGATCAAGCCGGACTGAGCCGGCTGCAGTAAGGTTGCGCGGCACCGGTGCCTCGCGCCTTGGCTCAAACGGCGCTGTGGCAACACGGCGCCGTTTGTTTTTCTGCAATGGCGCGAGAGCAGCGCTCAACCTGCGCGCAGGCTTGGCGGAACTCGGCTACGTTGAGGGCGGCAATCTCATCATAGAGTACCGCTGGGCAGAAGGGAAAGAGGAGCGGCTTGCCTCAGTCGGATTCACTGAGGTGGCCGAGGAAGGCGGCCTATAGGGCTACGGAGTCAATTTTCGTTGCAATGTATCGCCGCGCTGCCTATTTTGTAGACTGCATCCTGAAGTGAACCAAGCCCGCAGATCTTCCGGTAGAGCAACCGACAAAGTTCGAGATGGTCGTCAATTTGAAAACCGCGAAAACACTCGGCATCAAGGTGCCGCAGTCAATCCTGATTCAGGCGACGAAGGTGATTGAATGAGTTGCGTCATCCGGCCCCTTGCTGACGGTATCGAAGCGGCTTAAACTGACTACCACCATGCGCATCGTAGGCACCCAGGACCGTTCCGAAATCGAGCTTGACCCGGTCAAGGCCTACCGGCGCGGGCGCGAACTCGATGCCTTGCTGCCGCGCACTGGTCCGCCGGTGGTGCGCGGCGTCACACGCGGCACGCACGAGTATTTCAATCGCATCGACGCCGAGCGCCAGCGCCAAACCGCACGCGCGCTCAATTCGGCATGACCGACAAGAACCCGCTACTTGATCTCTTGGCGCGGTTTCGCGAGGAAGGCGTTGAGTATGTTCTCGTCGGCGGGCAGGCAGTGCGGCTCAACGGTTATTTGCGTGCGACTGAAGATATCGATGTGTTGGTCAGGCCGACCCGCTTCAACGGCGAGAAAATCATTCGCGCACTCCAATTCCTCAGGTCTTCCAAAGATCTCGACGCCGGCTGGTTCGTACCTTCAGCGGACGGCACTATCGAAAACATTCGCGTTGCGGATGATCTGCTGATCGACCTCCTGTTCGCGGCGAATGGCGAAACCTACGAATCGATCCAGCCGCACATCCGCGAGCTAGAGATCGAGGGTACGCCGGTGCGGGTCCTCAACATCGAAGGCCTGATCAGGACCAAAACCGATTACCGCGAAAAAGACCTGCTGGACAAGAAAGTGCTTACGCGTATCAAGGACGACTTGAAGGCAAATTGATTGCCTGAAATCGTCGGTGGGAGAGATTTTCCTTCGGCGCCAAAGCAACGATTGACGCTGACGGATATCGCCGGATTACTCCAAAAGCACGGTTCGAGTGGGATTCAAGGAAGGACGAGGAGAACCAGGAAAAGCGCGGGGTTTCCTTTGCAGAGGCGCAATACGCGTTCGCTGATTCGAAACGCGTGATCGCGGAAGATTCCTCCCACTCTTCGAACGAGGAGAGATATTTTTGTTTTGCCCTGGTGTCGGACGGCGTCCTCACGGTACGGTTCACCTATCGCGATAACGTCATTCGCATTTTCGGTGCTGGATACTGGCGAAAAGGAAAACAAATCTATGAGCGCGAAAACAAAATACACGGACGAACCACTCGGAAGCCCAAAGGTCGTTCCTGACTTTCTTCCGCGACCTGCGGATCTTGCCTTCAGGGACGCGGGGGTAAAAGTGACGATAGCCTTGAGCAGGCGCAGCGTTGAGTTTTTCAAAACCGAGGCTCAAAAGAACAAGACCCAGTACCAGCGGATGATTCGCCACCTTCTCGATGCCTATGCCGAGCAGCACGCGCAACCTGCAACCGCGCGCCCAACGCGGACGCGCGCAAAAGCGGTACGCGCCGGTTAATGCAAGGTCCTACCTGTTTTCGCCAGGCAGGCCGACGACAAGAGCGGCTTTTACTACCAGAACTTCGATGACGCCAAAGTGCGCGAAGGCGACGTGATGCAGGTGCTCGACGTGCTTGCCCGGGACGTCGGCATCATGGGCATATTTTCCGACTGGCCGGCGACGGTGACGTATTACGCCAGTTGCATGGGACTGAAATAGATATCCTCGCAATTGCAATCCGCTTGATGCCGCCATTCAAACCCCAAGCGTTGCAAATCAGGCTTGGCCGATGCGGCATTGGACAGGAAATTGGCGGGGATTGATGGATGCACAACTACGACCAGAAACCGTCTAGGAGCGCCCCTTGGGGTGGCCTGCCGTCTGCGGTCGGGCCGAGCAAGTGCGCGCGTCCGGAGGGTCCGGTGACTAAGCATTTTGCATCTCCTTCATTCGCCGTCTGGCAATCTTGATTTCCCCCGGTGGTGTCCTTTGATCGCGGATGATTCCTCGCACTCATGAGCCCAAACCTGCTTTGCGAACTCGCTTGATCAGTTGCCCGGCCTGGACGATGCACTCAGTGAGCGTGGCGTCGCTCACCGTGTCGCCGGAGTAATCGTTGAGGTTGCGCTGCTTCCTGAGGGCGTCGAGAACGATGACGACGTCGTTCTCGACATCCATTGTTTTTGGGAGTATCTGGATCACCAACTGGTGGTGACCCGGCTCACTGGTCAAGGTGCGATAGCCCTTGGCCCACAAAGCTGCCATGGCACACTGCATGATCGCCTTGTAGGCGGCATCAAAGCGGTTCTCGACTGAAATGTTGGTGGCTCGGGCGTCAACAAGGTTGCGCTCGGCGGCAACAATCAACTTATGGATGCTTGACGGCGTGGCGTCATGCTTGACCAACCGGTTGACCGACACCAAGTTTTCCAAGCTCATCTTCGTCTCCCATCAGAAAGAGCTTGTCCTTGGCGAGTACTTCGCGCAGGAATCCATCTCCTCCCGAAAGCTTGCGTCGGAATTCCTCCGGCGACATGACGACCGGGTTGATTTCCCGGCCAATTTTTTCTTGTGCCGCATGCAATGCCTTGACGGCTTCGGCAAAGCCGATGTCACCGACCAACAGCACATCCACATCACTGCCTGAGCGCTCTTCACCGCGCGCCATCGAGCCGAAGATCAGTGCAAGCTTGATCCGTTTTGCCACCGGCGTGAGCGCATCGAGCAGCACGTCGGTCAGCCCTGAGGTCTTGCGCAATAGGCTCGCCAGTTCTTCAAAGACCGGGCACCGCCTGTTGGCGCTGTAACGCAACTGATTGCCAACGCGCTCTCGTTTGAGCAAGCCGGCCTCGGCCAGCCTGGCGAGTTCCTTGTGCAAGGTGCCGGCGTTGGTTTCAGTTTGCCGCGCAATCTCCCGCACATGAAAAGCTTCTTCCGGATGCAGGAGCAGCAGTCCCAGGACGCGGCGACGGTAAGTGCCAAATAGTAGCGAGGCAAGCATAATGTAGCAATTATAGCGACGTTTGTAGTTAATAAGGCTACATTATGCCACTTATAGCTCCACTACGAAACGCAATTTGTTCAGGAGGCCTTAGCGCACCCCCCCTGCGTGCCTGTGGCCACCGGCGCGGCCAACGTCCGCCGCCCAAGTGGCCAAAGGCACAGACAACCGGCATGCCGGGGCGGGGTTTTTAGGGGCGGGTCAGGCGCCTTCGGCGCCAAAGCAACGATTGACGCAGACCGATATCGCCGGATCACTCAAAAAATGGCATTGAAATTCCTACCCTTCAAGCCGATGGACGCACCGCCTACCAACTGCGCCGGAAACCACACACGCCAGTAGTCCGGCCGCGGCCCTGCCTGCCACCACAGCCATGGCTGTGCGGCAGCGTACAGACGACCGCCGGTGACCAGAATGGCCCGGTGCCTGTAGCGGGCCGCCGAGCAGCCCGATGCAATGGCGACCAAACGTAAAACTACCCAGGGCGAAACTTGGGCTTGGGGTTGGGCTTGGGGTCATGGCTCGAATGTTGCCATCCCCGAGCCTCTGTCTGGTCTGCGACTGGGAAATATTCCCCTAAATCTGGCTGGAGTGTTTTGGCACGGTGTTTGCTCTAACTAGCTTCGAGACAGGGTGCATCTGGAAGGGATCGCGATCAAATCTGCGCCAATATTAACCAGCCATTTTGGAAGGATTTTTATGAAAGCCTCTACTTCGCGCCCCATTTTGGGTCGCCGCCAGTTGCTCAAGGCCTCAGTCGCGGGCGCAGCCGCCTTGTCGGCGCCTTATGTTTTCGCCCAAACCATGACGGACGTGAAGTTTTCGCTGGATTGGCAGATCCAGGGCGTTCACGCCTGGTTTTTGCTCGCAGCTGAAAAGGGCTATTTCCGCCAGGAAGGCATCAACATCCAGATCGACGTGGGTGACGGCTCCTCCGGTGTGGTGCAGCGCATATTGACTGGCGCCTATGACGCGGGCATTGGCGACACCAGCACCGTCAAGCAAGTGGCTACCACCAACGCCGCGACCTCACCTATGGTCGCCTACATGGTGTTCAACCGTGTTGCCTTTGTGATCATGTCCAAGAAAAGCGCCAACATCACCAAGCCTTCCGATCTGGCTGGTAAAACCATCCTCAGCACCGCCAACAGCTCGGCCTTTCGCATGTTCCCGATCCTGGCTCGAACTGGCGGCCTGGATATGGCCACTGTCAAGTTCAACAACGTCGCCCCGCCTTTGCTGGACCAATTGCTGGTGCGCAACGAAGCCGACGCCTTGGCCGGGTTCATCACCACCACCTGGGTGAACCTGAAGGCCCTGGGCCAGAACATGAACGACTACAACACCATGTTCTTTGCCGACCATGGCGTCGAGGCCTACGGCAACTCGGTGCTGATCTCGCGCAAGATGGCCACGGAGCAGCCGCGTGTGGCGGCCGGCCTGGTGCGCGCCATCAACCGGGCGTTTAACGACGTGCAAGCCAACCCGGCCGAAGGTATCGACGCTGTGATGCGCCGCAACCCGCTCCTCAACCGCGAGGCTGAAACCGAGCGCCTGTCGATCGGCATGCGCCAGCTCATCAACACGCCCGAGTCGCGCAGCGTCGGCATAGGCGATGTCGAGACGCCGCGCTTTGAGCGCTCGACCCGCCAGGTTTCCGACGTCTTCAGCCTGACGCGTCAGCCCGGCATGTCGGAAGTCATCACCCGCGCCTTCTTGCCCCCCCGCGCTGAGCGCAACATCCGCACCGCTTAAGGAAAGCCTTAACGACAAGTGATGTCGCGCCATGACACGACACGCTGACATCGCCATCCCCGCGCGCGGCTCCTACGTGCTGCGCCGCGCGCGGGTGCCGGGCTGCTTCTTGCGCCGGCCGCTGGTTGGCCAGCAGGTCGACCCCGAAGGTTCGGTTCTGCTCGACATCGAGGTCGAAGGCGAGAAGATCGCAGGCATCTGGCCGGCTGGCACACAGCCGGGAGATGGCGTGCGGCCGGAGATCGACCTGCAGGGCCGTCAGGTCTGGGCGACGCTAATCGACATGCACGCCCACCTCGACAAGGGTCAGGTTGTGCCACGGGTCGCGCCCGACGGCAGCCTCGCCGGCGGCATAACCCTGACGGCGGCCGACCAAAGCCGCTGGACTCCGCAGGACATCCGCCAGCGCATGGAGTTCGGCATCCGCTGCGCCTACGTGCATGGGGTATCGGCGATTCGCACACACATAGATTCGGTCGAGCCGCGCACCACGCCGATGAGCTGGGAGGTCTTCTCCGACCTGCGCGCCGCCTGGACAGGCAAGGTGGCGCTGCAGGCGGTGGGCATCACGCCGCTGACGGCGTTTCTCGATCGTGCCGGCGTCGAGCTGGCCGACAGGGTGGCCGCAGCCGAGGGCATCCTGGGTGGGTGGACCGACGGCATTGCGCAGCATGGCCCGGAGCGGGCCGACCTGGACGGCCTGCTGGACAGCTTTTTCAGCGTGGCCGGCGAACGCGGCCTCGACGTGGACCTGCATGTCGACCAGTCCGACGACGTCGACGCCTTCACCCTACCCGATGTCGCACGGGCGGTGCTGCGCACCGGGTTTGGCGGACGGGTCGTCGTCGATCACTGCGTCAACCTGGCGCTGCAACCCGTGCCGGTGATCGAGCGCACGATCGACCTGTGCCGGCAGGCCGGATTGGCGATCGTGACCCTGCCCACGCCGATGATGTATTTGCAGGACCGCCACGTCGGCCGCACCCCGCGCTGGCGTGGTGTGACAGTGGCACACGAACTGATGGCCGCGGGCATTCCGGTGGCGATCGGCGGCGACAACTGCCGCGACGCGTGGTTCCCGTTCGGCGACCACGACATGGTCGATACCGTGAAGCAATCGGTGCGCGTCTTCCAGATCGATAACCCGATCGCGCAGGCGGTGGCGATGGCCGGGCCGATCCCGTCGGCCATCGTCGAGCGGCCCGATATCGGCTGGATCGACGAAGGCGTGCTGGCGCGCTTCATCCTGTTCGGCGCCCGCACGCTTAACGAGCTGATGTGCCGGCCGCAGGCCGACCGTATCGTCATCGACCGCGGCCGGCGCGTCACCCAGACCCTGCCGGATTACGAAGAATTGACGCCCACCGCCGAATTGTTCTCCGCGCTGACCACACATGAGATTCCCGGATGACCAATCCGATTGGCTGGTCCCGCCGCTTCGTGCTTGCAAGTACCCTCGGCGCCTTCCTTGCCCGCACCTGAACGACGCAGTACGTCAACAAGGGCGCCGGCCTGTAGCTGCGCAAGCAGGTCGTCACGTAATCCGGCGTCGGCGCCGGGATCAGCGATGTCCTTGCCTGGCTGGCGCGCGGCAAGACCGGCGGCGATATCGGCCTCATACTCGACATCAGCGCGCGCACGGTGCAAAAGCACATCGAACATGTGTACGTCAAGCTCGGCGTCGAAACGCGCACCGCAGCCGTGATGCGTGCTGGTGTTGCGCCGGTCGCTGCGCCGGATCATCCATGTCGTGAACTCGCGAGCGATTGCCTCGGCGCCTCTTTCCGGTAAAGCGAAGAAGGCGCAACCACTGCCGTGCCATGCAATCGACGGATAACCATCGAATCCGACGCCAACAGCTTTACCCCCGAGAACGTTGATGGCGGAAAGTGGATCCGCGTTGTGCCTGCGCCTGTCGATTCCAATCTCGCAGCCAGCCGTCGCGCCACCGGCCGACGCGACCGACGAGCCGCCGCATCGCCACGCAGTCCGCTACGTCTGGGCGCTTATGCTGGCGCGCATCTACGAGGTGCTGCTCCTGCCGTGTCCGAAGTGCGGTGGCGCGATGCGGATCGTCGCCTTCATCACTGAGGGGCCGGTGATCCGGGCAATTCCCGGTCACCTGGGCGAGCCTAAGTCACCGCCGCGTCTACGGCTGGCGCCGGGGCCGCCGCTTTCGGAGATGCCGGACCGTGGATCCGACACAATCAATCCGCAGGTGCAACTCATGCCGGAACATGCGTTCAGTAAGCGCATCGCGTGGTAGGGCACAAGACGACAAGGCTCGCTCGCCGGGGGCAACGCGTGCCTGCGGCCACCTGCACGGCAATCTTCTCCAGCCCAGGTGGCCGCAGGCACAGACAACCGGCATGCCGGGAAGGGGTTTCAGGCGCGATCAGGCGTCTTCGGCGCCAAATCAACGATTGACGCAGACGGATATGACCTGCAGCGGCTACGAGGCTATTTGGCTTCCAGGTGCCGCCGGCAGCGGGCGGCGCCGGCGCCTCTTTTGCAGTCAAGGCGCGCATCGCGGAGATCCTGGCCGGCGCTGCCTTCTTGCGCGCCGCTGAACATCAACATCAGGGTGCCAAAGCAACGATTGACGCTGACGGATATCGCCGGGTTACTCCAAAAACGGGATTGAAATTCCTATCCTTGACCTGCGGACTACAGCGGGCTGTATGCAATGCGATATCGACGGACGGAGAAGTCACGAAGCGGCTTCACTTTCAATTGTCTGCGCGATGGAATTTATCGCCGATCGGGCTGGCGATACGGAAGTTTTTCGCCGGCTGCCGCCGCGCACAGCCGTCGGGCACCCGGCCTGATGCACAATGGCCGGTGCGCAAGGAATCGAACGGGAGGCTGCGTTGAGGATGCATATTCGCGGCCGTCGACAAAAGCCGGCTTGTGGCGCCGAAAATGCCTGGCCGGAGCTTGTTTTCGTACGCCCTTTTCCGCGCGCGCATGGCGGGCACCAGACATGGCCACGGCTGATACGACTGATCGTTGCCGCGACCTGCATCGCGCCGCCATTCGGCCCCGCTGCCTTCGCCGACCCGGCACCGCGCGGCGAGACGGAAATCGGCCGGCACGACGCCTGGGCCTTCAAGCTCACCCCTTCGTACTACGTCACCGAACGTCAGAAGGACGCGACGGACCTCAACCTGCGTGCCAACCTCGGCGCCCATGCGCTCTGACTGGCGCACTTTCGGCGCGGGAGCGAATTCGAACAAAGCCGCACCGGCTACGAGTACACCGCGCAATTTCCTTTCGGCCAGATCGTCCCCTCGCTGCAACTGGCTTCGCACGGCTTCGCCGGTGGTTCGCTCAACGCGCAGGTCGGCGACACGGTCTACGGCCTGATCGGTTTCGGACGCACCAACCTGCGCGACTACTACAACCTCAACTTCGACCCCAATGATTCCCTGGTCGCAGGGTTCGGCACAAGGCTCCTGCCCAGGTCCAACCTGACATTGTTCAGAGTGCAGGACAACCGCCTGCACACCGGGCAGAAAGTGACGCACCTGGTCTGGCGCTACGCCGTGGCCGAGCGGCGGCGATGGACAGTCGATTTGTCGCGCAAGCAAGGGCGCGCAAGCGCGGATGCGGATCCGGTTTCCGGTACCGCCTTGTCAATCACTTTCGACTACGACGACATTTTCTTCCGCCTGGCGCGTGACCGCAAGGTCAACTTCAGCGACGACGATCAGACGCGGATATCGCTCGGTCTGCGCTTCTGAGCATGTTTCAGGCTGCGCGCCTTCGTGATGCGGCAACAGGAGCTTTCATGCGGGCGCCAATCCTTGACACGGCCCCGGCTGCGGCCAAGCCCTCACTCCGGCTGCAGGCCGATGTCCTTGATCAGCTTGCTCCAGCGACCGCGTTCAGCGGCGCGGAACTCGTTGAGCGCCTGCGGCGGCCCCGGTTCGAGCAGCAGTCCGAGGTCGCGCAGGCGCTTGGGCACCGAGAGCACCCACTGGCGCAGCGGCAGGCGCGCAATGACATGGTCGGCCAGATGCGCGGCGGTCTCCACCATGCGGCGGGTGGTGCAGGATGGGCATACGCCGGGACATTTGAAGGAAAGCATGGGCGCGATCCAGGACCGCCCCAAAGAGAATCTGGTCTCCACCGACCATGGCATCATCATGACGCGCCCGGCTTTGTTAAAAGCCGCGAAAGCGAATCGCGAAGGCAAGCCGCTGCCGGGTTTGGCGCAGGCCGAACAGCGGGTGCGTTCCTGCTCCATCGAGTTGCCGTTTGAGCAAAAGTACAAGGACGGCGCCAAACACGGCCTCTCCTTGGATCTGGCCACCGACCCGGTCAGCGTATGACAAGCGGCGCATACGCCGTTCATTCCGCACCCAACGCCGTTGCCGTAAAATGCCGATACTGATTTTCAGGAGTTCACCATGAGCCTGACCATCCGCCGCCAAGCCCGCGTCGACACCCAACACCGCATTTCACTTCGCCATGTTGGCTTCCAGCCCGGCACGCTCGTCAGCGTGGTGGCCACGGCACAGCAGGCATCTGGGCGCAGCAAGCGATCCGCCGCTTACAGTCTGTTCGATCAATTGCAGACACTGGCCAGCAAGCTGGATCGCCAGTTGTCGCGCAATTCCGCGCAGTACGCCGCGGCGAGTCTTCCCGCCGACTACTCGCTCAACTTCGAGCAGTCCCTTTATCCGCAGCGCGGCTGAGTCTGACATAGTCTTCGATGACTGGCGCGGTCAAGCCTGGCGCGCGGCTGTTTGTCGATACAGGTTACTTTCTCGCACTCGCTTTGCCGCGCGACACCTGGAACGGCATTGCACGCAAATGGGCCAAACGCAGCAAACAGCATCGTTACCGCCTCGTCACAACCCAAGCGGTCTTGATGGAAGTGGGCGCGGCGCTCGCACGCACACCCATGCGCCAGCTTGCCCAATCGATTCTTGTGAGCGCCCGGGACGACCCGGCGCTTGAAGTGCTGCCCTGTGACGGCATGCTCTCCGACCGTGCCCTGGCGTTGTTCCTGGCGCATCCGGACAAAAACTGGAGCATGACGGACTGCGCTTCTTTCGTCGTGATGTCAGACCAGGGACTGATGCACGCACTGAGCGCCGATCACCATTTCGAACAAGCCGGATTCGTAGCGCTGCTCAAGCAATGAGTCTCAGGACATAACGTGACGCATGGACCATCGTTCCCAACCGCGGCGCGTTCGTCGCCAGCCCGAGCCTGGCGCAGGCGCGCGAAATCTACGAGGCACGGCGCATCGTCGAAGGCGGCATCGTCGGACGCCTGGCCGGGCGCCCGAGCGCGGCGATCGCGCGCTTTCCATCCGGCTATCGGGCGAATTTCACGTACTGCTGGCCGAATGCACCGGCAGCCCGTTGGTGGTGCGCGAACTGCAGGAACTGCTGAGCCGCACCTCGATGCTGGTGGCGTTTTTCGAAGCCGCTGCGGCATCCGAATGCGCCTGCGAGGAACATGAAGAAATCCTGGTGGCGCTCGCCGAAGGCGATGCAGCACGCGCGCTGAAGGCCATGCATACGCATTTGTCGCTGATCGAAACACGCCTGACGCCGCGCGCAGCCCTGCCCGCTGTGAGCGACGTCGAGCAGGAACTGCGGCATGCCTGGGGCGCTGCACGCAAAGCGGCCGTGAAACGGCTGGGAAAATCAACACGCACTCGAATCCCGGAGTGTGGATTCAGGACACGCTTGACCGCGGCCTGGCCTGGCGGTGCGCAAGGGCACCCATCAGGCCCAATCCGGCGATCAACATGGCCCAGGTTTCCGGCTCGGGTACCGGCAGCGGCAGCCCGGGCTGAATCACCCGCAGTTCGACCAGGTCGGCCGCATAGTCGTAGCGCAACGAGTAGTCAAAGCCGCTGCCGAAACCGGTGGCGGTGACGCTGCCGAATGTCCCGCTCAAGTCGCCGCTTGCATTGAGGATCACAAAAGTGTCGTTGGCGTTGAGCGCACAACTGCCGATGCAGCCGAGCGCCAAGGTGCCGCCGAGCGTGGCCGTGCCGTTGACCACGAGCCTGTCGAACAGGACACTGCAGGCCAGCTCGATATCGAGCACACCGGCTGCGGTCTGCTCGAAGTTGCCGGCCAGGGTCAGTGTGCCCGGGGAATTGCCGGGGGCAATGTGACCGGAATTGGTGTGTTTGGCGGTCTGTATCGTCGCGCCGCCCGTGATCTTGCCGGGGTTGACAAAGGTCATGCCCGAAAAATTCTTGTCGCTGCCCGCTTTCGCATTGAGCGTGTAGCCGGCAACCGCGGTCCAGCCGCCGCTCAGATTGCCACCGGGCCAGTCGACCACGTCAGATTCACATCGGCCTGGATGTCGTTGCAATAGCCTGTGCAGGCCATCGGCACGGCGGTTTCATGCTGATGGCATCGGTTCGACATATAAGGCGTGAATCACCGCCAGGAATAGCCGCAATGCAATGCGGGTTGGTTATGATGCGGACATCGACTCGCCACCTCGCCGCACCCACTCTTCCTGCCCGCGTCCGGACCAGTCCATGAACCATGAAAACGAGTTGCTAGCCCGCGTCCAACGATTCGTACAAGACGATGTTGCACCGCGATACAAAGACGGCAAACCGCTAGTCGTGGACAGCCGCCTGACCGCGGCTGCGGCGGCTACGGGGCTATTTGGCTTCCAGGTGCCGCCGGCAGCGGGCGGCGCCGGCGCCTCTTTTGCAGTCAAGGCGCGCATCGCGGAGATCCTGGCCGGCGCCGATTTCGGGCTGGCGATGTCCTTGATCAACACCCAGAACGTTGCCAATCATCTGGCGCGCAGCGCCGCGGCCGCGGTGGCGCAACGCCATCTGCCCGACCTGATGGCGGGCCGGAAATCCGCCTGCACCGCACTGACCGAACCCGGCGCCGGCTCTGACTTTGCCGCCATCAAAACCACCGCCACGCAAATCGACGGCAACTGGCGCCTGGATGGCGCCAAGGCATGGATCATCAATGCAGTGCACGCCGAAGTGCTCTTGGTGTATGCGCAAACCCGGCCCGGCAGCGGCGCCGCCGGCATCGCTGCCTTTGTGGTTGACGCCAACCGCGCCGGCTTCGTGCGTGGCGCCGCGATGACCGGTGCCATGCCGGCGATGGGCACGGGCAGCTTCGGCCTTGAAGCCTATGTCGCCAATACTGACGAGATGTTGTTCGCACCCGGCCAGGCCTTCAAGCGCGCCATGACCTCGATCAACGGCGCACGCATCTACGTGGCAGCCATGTGCTGCGGCATGGTCGCGGCCGCCTTGACCATCGCCGCCAACTACGGCCGCCAGCGCAGTACCTTCGGCCAGACGCTGTTCGATCATCAGGGCTGGCGCTGGCACCTTGCCGACGCCGCGGTCGATCTGGAGGCGGCGCGCCTGATGGTGGCCGCCGCGGCAAATGCGCTCGATGCCGGCGCCGACGTGCAGGGCGCGGCGGCGCGCGCCAAGGTGTTTGCCACCCGCATGGCCCACCGCCATCTCGGGGCCCTGCTGCATGCCATGGGCGCGGAAGGATTGAGCGACCACCACCCGCTGTTGCGCCATCTTGAAGGCGCGCAGGCCGCCGCCTTCACCGACGGCGCAACCGGGATGCTGCTGGAACGTATCGCGCGCGAATTGCGAGGCAAGTGATGACCGACGATACTCGTTTTGCCGCACCGGCGTTATTGATCGTCGACATGCAAAACGACTTCGTGCGTGCCGGCGCACCGCTTGAAGTGCCCGATGCGCGCGCCACCTTCGACGTCCATCGGCGCCTGATCAGGTTGTTTCGCGACATCGGCGCGCCAGTGGTCTACACCAGGTTTCTGGCGACGCCGGAACCCAGCCTCTTGTGGCGCTGGTCGCCACAATTCGCGCCGCCGACGCTGTGCTGCCGCAAGCCCAACGCTACCAGGGTCGGACTTCATCATGCCGGTACATGATTACCACTCGGGCCCGCAGTTCAACCCGGTAGATGGTTGCAGCATCGCCTCGAACGCAGCGCCGCCAATCAGGCAGGTGTTGAACATGTTTGCGCCCAAGGTCGATGCCGACGGCAACGAACCGGGTGGTGTGCCTGTGGTATTGCCAGACGCCGCCGCCCTGGTCGGTGCCACGCAAAAAAGCGCGGTCCTGCGCTGACAAAACGACAAGGAGAGAGATATGAATCCGCTGCAAGTACTGGTAGGTGCAAGCTTGCCCCTAATGCTGGCGCTGCTGTCGTTCGCCACATCGGCCCAGAACGCGCCACCGCCCAGGGAAGGTACCTGGATCGCCAGGGACTTCGGCTTTCACACGGGCGAAGTGATGCCGGAACTGCGCATCCACTACACCACTGTGGGCGCTCCGTCCGGCGAACCGGTGCTGATACTGCACGGCACCACCGGCTCCGGCGCCGGCATGCTCGGCCCCACCTTCGGCGGCGAACTGTTCGGGCCCGGGCAGGCACTGGATGCAAACAAGTATTTCATCATCCTGCCCGACGCCATCGGCACCGGCAAGACCAGCAAACCCTCCGACGGCATGCGCGCGAAGTTTCCGAAATACAACTACGACGACATGGTGCAGGCGCAATATCGGCTGGTCACAGAAGGCCTGGGAATCAAACGCCTGCGCCTGGTGTTGGGCAACTCGATGGGCGGCATGCACACCTGGTTATGGGGTGTTAAGTATCCGGATTTCATGGATGCGCTGGTGCCGATGGCCTCGATGCCCAGCGAAATGTCCGGGCGCAACTGGATCATGCGCAAGCTGCTGATCGAATCCATCCGCCGCGATCCCGAATGGATGGAGGGCAACTACACCAGACAACCGCGCGGCTTTCAGCTGGCCTCGGTATTCTTCGGCTTCGGCACCAACGGCGGCAACCAGGGGCTGTACAAGGCGGCACCTACGCGCGACCGCGCGGACGCACTGGTCAACCAGCGCCTGAACGGGCCCTTCACCGCCGACGCCAACGACCACCTCTATCAGTGGGACGCCTCGCGCGACTACAACGTGGCGCCGATGCTCGAACGCATCAATGCGTCACTGCTTGTGATCAATTCCGCGGATGACGAACGCAACCCGCCGGAACTTGGCGTGATGGAAAAGGAACTCAAGCGCATCCGCAACGCGCGCCTTTACCTGGTACCTGGCAACGAGAACACGTTTGGACATGGCACCACCGGCCAGGCGCGGTTCTGGAAAGCGCAAGTGGAGGAATTGATGCGGACCGCGGGACGCAGGTAATCCCCATCATCCGGACAGCGGCCCGCGGCAGGACTGGGTATTCGCCTTGCGCATGCTTCATGGGCCCGCTTGGTTGGCGCCCTTCCAGGCCTTGCTCAAGCGCCCGCCTGCAGCCATCAGCAAGCCGTTGATCCAGAAAACCGCCATCAAGCCAGCCACCGCGCCGATCGCGCCAAACAGCGCCGGCCCGGCAATGCGCGCGATGTTGTTCACCGTCGAACGCAAGCCCACGGTCGCACCGGCGCTGCCTTCTTGCGCGCCGCTGAACATCAACATCAGGGTCAGTGTTTGCGTGGCTCCCAGCGAAATGCCGAATCCGAACGCCAGTGCCGCCAGCAGGGTTTGGTCTTGCACCAGGGGCACCAGCGCAAACACCGTCGCGCCAAGATAGAACGCGATGGCCAGGAGCCTGTATTCACCGATCGGCTTGATCAGACGGAACATCACGATGCGGATACCGAAGGAGCCCACCGCAAGCGCGGCGAGCAGGCCGCCGATGACTGAGGCCGACAGGCCGATGCCATGGGCGTAGATGGGCAGGAATGCCTGGAACAGGTCGTTGGCGAGTTGCGACAGGCTGCTGACGGCAAGCATGCGCCGCAATTGCGGGTTCTTGAGCGTTTGCCACAGCTTGCCGCCCGAACTCGGCCGGCCTTCACTGGCCGGCAACACGCCGCCAAACACCAGCAATGTGCCCAGCGCGACAAGCAGCAGGGCCGCAACCGCCAGACACGCGTGCAAGTATCCGAAGTGGTCAATCACGAAGCCTGCCAACAGCGGACCGAGAAAAATGGCGGCCGACCCGGTCATGCTGTAGTTGCTGAAATTGCGCGCGCGCTGGTGCACCTGGCTCAGAATGCCGACCAGGTTTTGCCCCAGCACGGTAGTCAGCACGATGGTCAGGCCCAGCATGACCGCAGCTACATAAAGCGATGGCAGGGCCGGGAAGAAATACGGCACCAGCATGCCGCCGGCGCCTCCTGCGGCGCCGCCTGCCAGCAACCAGCGTGAACCGAAGCGATCTGCCAGCACGCCGATCGGCCAGGAAAGCAGCAGGGGAAACAGATACACCATGGCCAGAATCGCCCCGACGCCAGCAGCATTGGCGCCGAGCTCCAGCGCATACAGCGAAAAAACGATGCGTGCAGCGGTAACGCCGACAAACACGAGTATGTTGAGCGCCAGAATCAGGTTGATTGCCATGCTTGGATCACGCCACCGTTCAACACAGGCTGACAGGCATAGTACCTACGCGCGGGATACAAGCGGGCGCGACAGTCTGGCGCAATCAAATGCGGCTCTCTCCATCATGTGCCTGTTTTCACAGAACCCATTTCAACGACCATCCGGTCACCAAAGGAGAGCCACCATGGCTGACGTCGGCAGCAAGCTGATTTTCGAGAACGAACGCATTCGCGTGTGGGAATTCACCCTGCAACCCGGCGAGACGATCGACGCCCACAAGCACGAACACGACTACTTTTTCTACCCGATTGAAGGCGGCACGCTGGAAGTCACGCGCGAGAGCGGCGTGCTGCGCGCGACACTCGAGGCTGGAAAGGTGTACTACCGCAGCGGCGGCGATACCCATGCGGCGAAGAACGTCGACGAGCATCGCTATCACGAGGTGCTGGTCGAACTCAAGAGCTGACTGCCACTACCTGCTGCGCGCGGCTTTCACGAAAGCGTGCGCGGCCTGGAAAAGTTCGAGATCCTGCACATAGTCGGCCGCATCGGCGCGGTTGATCTGGATCCATTCGCGCGTGCTCGACATGCCGCCGGGGTTGAAGTGGCTGACGTTGGCGCGCGAGAACTGCAGTTCGTCGGCGGTCTTGGAAGGCAGCCGCAGGCCGATGCCCTCGCCGCTGATGCAGGCAAACATCTTGTCGCCGACGAAATAGGCGTCCAGTCCGTTGACTTTTTTGCCGACCACGCCTGGCAGTTTCAGGAGCAGTGCGTCGATTTGGGTCTTGCGGGTAGGTTCAGGCGCGGCGGTTTTCATGGCGTGGCAGGTAGGTAAGCCTTGCGCAGACTACTACACTCGCCTGACCTCGCGATGAAACACGTCCGGAGCGCTGCCGGCAGCGGCCACTGCACTGGCGCAGGCGGCAGAAGGCGTTGTTCCTGCGCCTGCCGATTCCACTCTCGCAGCCAGCCGTGGCGCCAGCGGCCGACGCGACCAGCGAGCCGACGCATATCCGGGCAGCGCGCTACGTCTGGGCGCTGCTGCTGGCGCGCATCTACGAGGTGCTGCCTCTGCTGTGGCCGGCGCGCAGGGCGCAGCTTTGGGAGACGCCGGGCCGCGAATCTGGCGAAATTGATCCACAAGCCCAGCCAGAACCGAACTACGAGTTTGACCTGCGCGTCGCGTGGTAAGGCAGAAGACGACAAGGCTCGCTCGAATGCGCCTGGTTTTCCGTGGCCCAGGGTGAATCGCAAGTTTCAGACGCGCGGATCGAGCGAAGGCAGGCCGAATCGAATCCGGCCGGCGTTGACCGCCTGGACGTCCCACGCCATCGTGATCTGCAAGACCGCCGCGTGAATGTCGCGCCAGGCGCGCAGGAACACGCTGTCGGGATCCAGGCCGCGCGCACCGACCAGCGGATGCAGGCGCTCGACCGCACGCAGGCACAACTGGCCGGCGAACGCGTTGTTCAGGCGCCAGCGGGCACGCGTGTCGATGTCGGGGACGGTGCCGTCGCTGACAATCGCCAGCGCATCGTCGCAATCCTTGACCAGGAGCGCCCACGCGGCGGCGATCTCCGCGCCGGCTTCGGCGATGCGCACCTGCGTGGTCGGCAGCTCGCGCATCGGAATGCCCGCGACGTTGTTGCGCGTGCGCAATTCTTCTTCCATGGCCATGAGCGCCCCGCGCTGGGCATCGCGCGGCGATGCGCACCTGCGTGGTCGGCAACTCGCGCATCGGAATGCCCGCGACGTTGTTGCGCGTGCGCAATTCCTCTTCCATGGCCATGAGCGCCCCGCGCGCGATGCCCAGCGCGGGCCCGGCGAAGACCTTGGTGCCGAGCGTCAGCGGCGGAATCCGATATAGCGCCGAGGGGTTGAGCGCACTGCCCGGCGTGACCCCGCCAAGAATCAGGGTGGTTGGCAGGGTGCGATGCTCGGGAATGAAGCACTCCTGCAGGCGGATCGACTTGCTGCCGGTGCCGGCGAGCCCGGCCGCGTTCCAGTCGTCGACGACTTCGTAATCCGACCTGGGCACCAGGGCGAACCGATGTTGTGGCGGGCCGGTGTCCTGCGGGACGAACACCTGCATGTTGTTCCAGTCGGCAAAATCCACGCCGCTGGCGAAGCTCCACAAGCCGTCGGCGACGATCCCGCCGTCGACCCTGCGGACCTTGCCCCCTTTGGCGGGAAACGACGAGGCGATGAGGGCGTTGCCGCTGTTGCCCCACACCTCTTCCTGCGTTTGCGGGTAGTGGGTGCCAAGGATCAGGTTCTGGATGGCCAGGTTGGTAAAGATCCAGCAGCTCGAGCCGCAGCCGCGCCCCAGTTCGGCGGCCAGATCGATCATGATCGACAAGTTCAACTCGCTCCCGCCAAAGCGCTTGGGCTGGTGGATGCGATAAAAACCCGCCGCGACGAACGCTTCATGCGTAGCGCGGGCGATGCGCCGATCCTTCTCGGTCTGGACTGCCCGTTCGCTCAGCGCGGGAACCAGCGTGCGGGCCTTATCGATCAGCGCCTTGCGCTGTTCAGAATCTGCTCCATGCACTCCCGTTTGGTTCACTTTTTGTCCCTGATGTGCCGAAAGGCCAAGAATACCGGATCGCTACGGCCGCGTCATCGGACCATGTTCCCGTCCACTACGAGAAGGGCCGGATCAGTCCGCCAGCCTGAACAGCGCGCGCGATGGCGTCGAAGTTGCTGCCGATGGCGGGGTTGACCGCTGATCTCACGCCGTGCCAATCCGCCCCGAAAAGGCAGCGAAGCGGGCGCGGGCAAAACCGTGAGCGAGGATGCCACAGTCGAAGTAGCGGCGGAATTCCCGCTCGGTGACCGCTGCCGCGCTCGCCCCGGCGCCATCCTCCTGATTTGCGGCGATTAGTCTTGGAGGTTGTGCTTTTCGCTTTTTGAGAAGGAATGGGGCGTGTGACGCCATACTGAAAATTCGCAGGACGACACCCTGTGCGGTATCGCCTACCGGGTCTACGCCGACCCCACTACATGCGCGTGCCTCGAGAGACGTTCACCCGACGCGGTGGCCCAACTGGACCACGCCGGCCTGCTTGGTCCGGACATGCTTCACGTCCACTGCAATTTCTTCAGTGATGACGAACTCCGACGCATCGCCGATACCGGTGGCACCGTTGTGGTCACCCCTGAAACCGAGCTGCAGATGGCGATGGAATACCCGGTCACGGGTCGACTCCTCAAGGTAGGCATCGCCCCGAGTCTCGGCATCGACATCGCTTCCGACTACGCGGGCGACATGTTCTCGCAGATGCGACTGGCGTTTCAGAGCGGGCGCTGCGCAATCAGCCGGTCCTCGATCTTCGCAAATTGTCGCCCACCATCAGCCCGACCGTCAGGGACGCACTGGGATTTGCAACCTTGAATGGCGCCCGGGCAATGGGTCTGGGCACGGTTGCCGGCTCGCTTGTCCCAGGCAAACAGGCTGACCTGATTTCAATCGCGACAACACGACTCAATTTCATGCCGCCCGCAGAACCGGTTGCGTCCAGTGTCTTGCAGGCGCGCGCATCGGACGTCAGTGAATTGATGATTGCCGGAAAGTTGCGTAAGCAGGACGGGAAACTCTTCGATGTCGACCTCGATTCGCTTCGCAAGCGCATTGGTGCTTCGCAAAAACACCTGACCGAGTTCGCAACGAGCGCAATTGCTGTGGTCCGATTTGGGGGAGCGTCTCCTTCCTCGGCTGATGCCGATTGTTGTCAATCAAGCTTACGCGCTTACGCCGTGCCGGTCGTGTGCGCTCCCCTCACGGATGGATCTGCCGCGCGCCAATCCCGGCAAGAACACCTGAGCTTGGGACAGCGCAAGGTCATGTCGGCCATCGAACAGTGCCGCAGCGCGGCGCTGGGTGGGCATGTATTGCGTGTTGCACTCATTTCGAATTGGCGCTAACCTGCCAGCGGAACGAGGAGGAAACATGTTCGACCTGCTGATCAAGAATGCCCGCGTGGCCGACGGCCTGGGCAACCCGTTGGTTACTGCCGACCTGGCGGTGCGCGACGGCCGTGTCGCCGCGATCGGCCGCGACCTGGGCCGGGCCAGTGAAACCGTGAACGCCGACGGCCGCGTGCTGGCGCCCGGCGTGATCGACGTGCACACCCACTACGACGCGCAGCTCACCTGGGATTCCACCGCTTCGCCCTCGCCCGCTCTTGGCGTCACCACGGTGGTGATCGGCAATTGCGGCTTCGGCATCGCGCCGGCGACACCGGCTACCCGCGACACGCTGCTAAAAAACCTGGCTGAGGTGGAGGCAATGTCGCTCGACGCCCTGCGCGCCGGTGTCGACTGGCAGTTCGACGGCTTCGCAGAGTACTTAGCCTTCATCGAGCGGCGCGGCGTCGTTCCGAACGTTGCCTCGTTCTGCTCGCATTCGGCGCTGCGCACGGTGGTGATGGGCGATGCGGGTTCCGAGCGCGCCGCCACGGCGGACGAACTGCAGCGCATGCTGGCGCTGTTCGACCAGGCCATGGCGGCCGGCGCCATTGGTCTGGGCTCTTCGACCTTCGAGAACCACAATGGCTCGGGCGGTATCCCGGTGCCCTCGCGCCTGGCGGACGACGATGAGTTCCGTGCTTTCGCCGGTGTCTTGGCCAAGCACGGACGCGGCATGATCCAGGCCACCTGCGGCGACCGCACCGGCATTGCTTTTCTGGAGGAGCTCGCCGCGATCTGCGAGCGCCCGATGATCTACTGCCCGCTGCTGGACTATCCGACGCGGCCGGAGCGGGCGCCGGGGATCGCGCGGGCCTGCGCGGAGGCGCGCGGACGCGGCCGAGCGGTCTACACCCAGGCATCGTGCCAGCCTCTCAACATGGATTTCACGCTGCTGAACGCCTATCCGATGATCACCATCGAGCCGTGGCCGACGCGTGGCGATAAGGGGCATCACGCACGCACCTTCGCCGATCCCACGTTCCGTGCAGCGTTCAAGGACAATGTCGGCGCGCCCAAAGGCGGCCGCATCTTCAACGGCACCTGGCACCTGGTCGAGGTGAGCCTGTCGCCGACCCAACCGGAGCTGGAGACCCGCTCGATCGCCGAGATCGCCCGGGAGCGCGGCCAGGATCCGGTCGACGTATTCCTCGACATCGGGCTTGCCGACGACCTGGCGACCATCTTCACCGCGAAGCTGCTCAATGTCGACGAAACGCGCGTCGGCCAGCTACTGGCAGATGATGGCAATCTGGTCAGCCTGTCTGATGCCGGCGCGCACTTGACGCTGTTCTGCGATGCGGGCTATGCGATGTATTTCCTCGGCCGCTGGGTGCGCCAGCTCGGCCGCTTCACCCTGCCGCACGCGATCCGCAAGCTGACCTGCGACGTAGCCGATGTCTATGGCATTCTCGATCGCGGCCGCCTGACGCCCGGGGCCTGGGCTGACATGATCCTGTTCGACCCCGAGCGCATCGGCATTTCCAAGCCCAGGCGGATCGCCGACCTGCCGGCCGGCGCCACCCGCCTCGTACGTTCGGCGCCGGGCCTGGACGGTGTCTGGGTGAACGGCCGGTCGGTGTTCGACGGGGCGGACTACACCCGGGAAACGCCCGGCCAGGTGCTGCGCGCGTTCAGCGCTACCGCACCGCGCCTGGCGATGCCCACGGCGCGAGCGGCGTAATCGATGTCAATGCTGCTCAAGCACCAACATCAATCCTTGTAAACACTTGAGAGCCCGAGAAGATTTCGATGTCCACCACGAGCGAACGGCTGAGTGGCGCTTTGGCAGATCGGACGAGCGGTTGAACGAAGGGCGTGATCGACGCGTCCAATCGCGACTTTCAAGGCAAAATCCGCCTGAAGGTTAAGCCAGTACTGCGGAGACTGTCCCAAAGCGCGGCCGAGCCGCAGCGCCAGCTCCGCGGTGATCGGACGCGTCCCTTTGAGCACATGCGAAATTCGCAGCGGGGCCACGCCTAAACCGCGAGCCAACGCGACTTGAGAGATGCCCAGTTCTTCAAGGGACTCCTTGAGAAATTTCCCGGGGTGTATCGGCGGCAACCCATTCTTGATCACGTTGAACCTTTATCGGTGGTAGTCGACGATTTCAACATCAAAGGCATCGCTCTGTTCAAAGCGGAAGCAAATGCGTCATTGGGAATTCACTCGAATACTCCACTGGCCTCGACGGTCCCCGATCAATGCTTCCAATTGACTGGACGGGGGCATCCGTAAATCCTCGACCCGCGTTGCTGCACCCAATTGGGTCAGTCGCCTGGCCGCGCGTACGCGGATCTCGGGCGGGATGCGTCGCGATTTTTCCGTCGCGTAGAAACGTTCTGTTTCGGTGCTCCGGCTGATTGAAGTCCGCCATCAGACCGGCGCCGGCGCCATCTCAAATCGGCGGGTGAGCAATTCAAACGGCACCGCGTTCGAAGTGCCCAAGCCGTTTTTCGCAAGCAACTCCGGGATCAGGTCCTTGAGCTTGACGACCAGTGCCTCAAGTGTTTCCGACTCCGTAACCAAACCGGGGACATCAT
>Ga0163154_10000545_pt1 | contig 58143 bp, 41 predicted proteins | sample OliLakLV19MP9P1_FD_148649 | JGI IMG/M metagenome (GOLD analysis project Ga0163154, IMG submission 148649) | Freshwater microbial mat bacterial communities from Lake Vanda, McMurdo Dry Valleys, Antarctica - Oligotrophic Lake LV.19.MP9.P1 | ecosystem: Environmental > Aquatic > Freshwater > Lake >...
AAATGAATCTGACTGGTATTAAAATCGACCGCATCGCCATGACGACGGCTGCCATCGAACAGGCAGGAGGCTCCGCCGACGCTCCCGGCGTAAGCATCTTCGGCTGCCAGGTCGAAATCGAACCGAACGGAGTCACCTGTGATTTCACGTCGCAGTGGACCGCCGTGCGCGATCGCTGCCGAACCTGGAGCCGCGACGACCTGCGCCGTCACCAGACGGCGAGACACTACTACGACTTCTACCAACGACGGCTGGGAATCCAGCCGCACGAAACACCGCCCTCCGCGGTCAATCTGCTCATCCGCTTCGCCATCGGCGACGGAGCGAAACGTCCGATTCCTCTAATCCACCCGGCAGTCGACGCCGGCAACGTCGCCCAGGCGGAAAACCTGATCCCCGTTGCGGTCTTCGATGCCGATGCTATCGAGGGCGACATGCTGCTCGACGTGGCTCGGTTCGGTGATTCGCTCCTGCCATTCGGCTACGAGCGGCCCCAGCAGATCTACGCCGGCAGGCTCGTTCTGCGCGATCAGACCAAAGTGCTCTCCGAGTTCTGCTACCGAGACGGAAAGGCCCAGGCGGTCACGCCGACAACGCGTCGACTGCGAATTCTCGCCTGCCAGGTCCCCAAAGTCCCCAGATCCAAGGTAGTCGCCACGCTCCTTCGCGTAGTCAACCTGCTCGAAAACAGCCACCACATTCGGTGACGACCGCATTGTGTCCCACAAGCCCTTCTGCCAGGCGAATGCTCAATCGGCCTGTCCGGCAACCACCGCTAGCGAGTCTAAGGGTAAGCTGACATCGTGTTCCGGGCGAACAATGTGTTCGCCCGCCGCTTTCCACTCTGCGCGGATCAGTCCCAAACGTCGTTGAATTCTGCGAGCCCAGCTCTGGTAAGGATCTATCCTACCAGGGTTTTGGTTCGCAGAATTCTCGACGCTTTTGGACCTTTTTGACCTTTATTTCATTCTACTATACCACTACATAGCAACTAAACCAGTTCCATTCAGGCTCTAGCACCCGGTCTGGACGCGCAGCTACAATAAGTGCAGATCGAGCCTGGCATCGGTTCGTCAAGCCACAGAAAAGTGGACGGTTTGCATCAGCGAGCCCACGACATGGTCACCTTGCAAAGGCGGTGGTACTCGCGTGGAGTCACTTGGACAACTCAATCCGTTCGAAACGCAATTACAATCTTACTCGTTCCGTTTTCAGATTCGATAAAGTCGAATTCGCCTCCACAAGCCTCGATCACTGCTTCAGTCATCGACAACTTGAGCATAATCCGCTCACGAGTTTGTTTCAACAACAGATTACCGGCTATCCAGATCGTTACCCTGTGCGGCTCATCAGTGACTGAGAGCGAGATTTTTTCTGCCGAATTTTCCGCCATCAATTTTAGCAAGTCACAAAGAGCACGCTTCAAACGCACGGGGTCAGTGAAAACCTGACGATCTTGAACTGCATCGCCCGCTAAAGCCGCATCGCCGTCAACAGCCGAAACTTCCGCCAGACAATCGCGCACCAGTTCAGAAACCGCTACCTGAGCCCATTCATAAGTTGCCGGATCGGCATTGAGATTCTCCATCTCTAATAAACCGGAGATCCGTGCCACCAATTTGCTTGCTTCGCTCGACATCAGAAGCGCTCTCTCTTCAAGGCGTTCTGACGGTTTCGATCTATACAATCCCTTCTTCACCGTATCGAGAAAGAGAACGACACTGGTCAACGGACCACGAATATCGTGTCGAAGAACGCGCTGAAACTCGCTTCTGAAGCGTTCCAACGCTTCTTGTTCTGAGATATCAAACACCGAGAGTAATAACAGATCGCCCGAGTCGTCGAGAAATTGCGTATGCACTTCGGCTGGAAAATTGGCGTCGTCCCGCCTGGTGCCGACAACTCGAAATGTCCGGCCAATCATGCGGCGCAAGAACTCGGTTAGTTCAAATTCAGCACTGGATTGAGTCAAAAGCGATGTGATTGAAACCAACGCGAGCTGCTTAGCGTCATAACCAAACATCTCGCAAGCCACGCCGTTAGCGCCTTCAATCATTCCATTCTTTGACACCACGAATAGTGCCAAGGGTAATTTGTCGAACAATAATCTGGTCTTTTTCTTTGTATCATCGAGATATTCGGAATCGGCATCGACAATATCCTTCGCCGGCTCAACAGCCCAAAGCAGCTTGTGGACGGCTTCTCCACGTTCCACTTCAGGGCTTCCCGACGTTACATCGATTGGATCGACGACAAGAAAAAGATCTCTGTCTCTAAATGCGGTGACCCGATAGCGAGCACTGCCGGACATCGAAAGTTTCAATCGAACCACCGCACTGAGCGCCTCTTCACGATCACCCTTTGCGGACAAAAGCCCCAACGCTTGAGCGCGATCCTCATCCTCTACCAGACTGACAAAATCAAACCCGCGCAAGAGAGACAGATCTTGATCATTGCCTGTAGCTAGAATTGCGACGATTCTGCCGCGACTGTTAAGGCGAAATATCATCTCGTTTCGTCACCACTATTTCTTATATAGGATGACTCACGCCGAAGCGAATTCAGTTCCAATCCACATAGAACGACTGCACATAAGTGGTTCCAGCCTCGGCGGAAACGTAGAGGCTCCCGTTCCTTACATGAATCTATATAGACTATTAGATCAATCATCATTCAACTATGTAGCCGATGCCTTTGACCGTATTGATGAAGGACGGCTTCCCAGGCGCGTCTAGCTTCTCGCGCACTCGTTTCACGCATTGCCTGACCGCGTCGTAGCTCACCAATTCATCCGATGACCAGACGTTCCGAATCAAATCGTCCAACGAAAACAGCGCTCCTCTGTGCCTCACGAGAAACTCGACCAATTGCTGCTCTTTGGCTTTGAGCACGACAACCGTTCCATTTTTTAATATACTGCGCGTCACCAGGTTAATCTGAATGTCACCAATCTGTATCTGATCATCGCGATTGGCAGTGCCTCTTCGCAGGATGGCGCGCACTCGCGCAAGCAGTTCGTCCGGTTCAAACGGTTTAGTCAGATAGTCGTCGGCACCGGCATCCAGTCCGCTCGTCTTATCGCGAGTCGCGAATCTACCGGTCAAAAACAGTATCCCGCAACGCTTGCCGGAGCGCCGCATGCTTCCGCAAAGCTCCAGCCCGCTCATGTTTGGCAGCTCCCAATCAAGCACAACCAGATCGAAATCACTGATTGCCAAAATTTCAATGGCTGCCTCGGCGCTGGCCACTGTTTCAACGGCGTAACCTTCCAGCTCCAATTCATCGGCAACGCTGAGCCTGAGCGCAGCGTCATCTTCGACAATTAGAACTTTCGCCATACCAATGACTCTCGAGCGATACGAACTGTTTGAGTGAAATTACGATGGGCTCTCGTAATCCTACGAACCGAAGATTATACAGTCATACACAAGTCATGAACAACCGTATCATCGTGTTCACAGATTCGATTCGAGCCACCGCTCAAGCAGCACCGGCAAAGGATTGAATCCCAAAAAGAGAATCAGTTTTTCTCCTCCCCAATTTAAATAAAGACTGATTATCAGCTAAACAAATTAGACCAGTTCAACAGTTAAATCAGAAACAGTTGCAGGTCCAATTTGCAGGTTGATGAACCAGCTTGGCTCTAACTGTGCCTGCGTGTAATACGCTGGCAGAGCCGCTCACAGCCCGTTTTAAACAATTCCCCCATGACCGCAAGCGTGATTGCTTGAACGGTTCAGATTTATCCGAGGTGATTTCCATGAAGACTACTTCTTTAGACAAACAAACACTCCTTGCAATCGCAACAAGTGAAGGCAAACAAATCGATCCAATCGAGTTCAACGGCCGTCTCGTCATAATCGGCTGTGGCTCAGTGTCTCAGTGCCTTCAACCGTTGTTGTTGAAAAACCTGAAGATGGATTTCAGCAAGCTCACCATCATCGACATGGAAGACAAACGCGACAACGCCAAGGAAATTCTCGAAGCCGGCGCTACATATGTACAAATCGAAATCACCAAAGAGAACCTCGGTTCGGTGCTCGGTGAGCTGGTTGGCGAAGGCGACATGATTATCGATCTGGCATGGAACATCTCGACCATCGACATTATCGATTGGTGTCAGGACAACGGAGTGCTCTTCATCAATACTTCAATCGAAGTCTGGGAGCCATACATGCCGAACAATGGCTTGAGCGCAGCCGACGATACGATTTATGCCCGTCACGTAGCGTTTCAAGAATTCAAACGCCGCCGCACCGGAGGTGATACCACCGCCATCATCGAACACGGCGCCAACCCCGGACTGGTAAATCACTGGGTCAAGCGCGGACTGGAAGAAGTTTCACTCCGCATTCTGGAAACTGTGCCGATGCTGGTCGAGCGCAGACAGGCTCTAGAAGCCGCAGTTGAGGCACGCGATTTCGCCAAGATGGCGATGTTGACCGGCACCAAAGTAATCCACATCTCGGAGCGTGACACTCAAAAAAGCGGTTTGCCGATCAACTACAAAGAAGAATTCGTCAACACCTGGTCCGTCGAAAGCTTCCATCAGGAGAGCGTTTCGGTAGCAGAATTGGCATGGGGAACGCACGAACGCGAGCTTCCTGAAGACGCAATCGTTCATTCTCACGGACCACAAAACAAAATCTATCTCGAACGCATGGGCATGCAAACGCTCGCCAACTCCTGGGTTCCATCAGGTGACATCGTCGGACAAATCACCGCCCATGGTGAAGTATTCTCAATCAGCGATCATCTCACTGTAAAAGATGGCGACAAAGTCGAATATCGCCCCAGCGTTTACTTCGTCTACAAGCCAGCCGATCAAGCGCTCAACTGCCTGGCGATGCAAGAAAGTTTGAACTACGAACTGCCTGAAAACACGAGAGTAATGAACGACGAGATCGTTTCCGGCATGGATGAAGTCGGAGTGTTACTTCTCGGTCACGACCTGAACGGCTGGTGGGTAGGTTCTCGCCTCGACATTCACGAAACCAGAAGTCACGTCACCGGTCAGAATGCCACCACTCTTCAAGTCGCAGCATCAGCGATGTCGGCAATGGCGTATGCAATCCGCCACCCACAAAGCGGCATCTGCACCGCCGATGACCTCGATTACAAAGAAATTCTCGCGGTCGCAGAACCTTTCTTAGGACCATGCCCATCAGTACAAACCGATTGGAAGCCAGAATGCATCCGCGGACAAGAACGCGCCGACTGGCTCCTGCAGGACTTCCTCGTCGACGATGAAGACGCTTTCTTCGCAAGCCAAGCCGTTTAAAAGTCGAAAAACCAAATAAAAAATCAAAAATCAAATTCAATTTCCAAAATTAAAACCTAATTAGATCAAATCAAAACCCCAATAAATTTCCCGGAGCTTAAGACAATGAACAACCTCACACTTAAACCAGCCGTCCATGCCGATGCCGACACCCTCGTTTCAATGATCTCCGAGCTTTACGCTCACGAAGATCTTCCTTGCGATGAATTCACTATGCGCAGGAATGTTCGTGCTCTGATCGATGGTGGCAATCTCGGACAAGTACTGATGATCGAAGACGCCAACAGAGTAATCGGCTACGCCATCATCGTCTATTTCTTCAGCCTGGAACACGGCGGATTGACCGCACTTCTCGATGAGTTCTTCATCCTCGAAGAATGCCGCGGCAACGGCTTGGGCAACATCGCTCTCAATCAACTGTTCGCCTTCTGCGAGAACAAAGGTTTGTCCGCGGTTCAACTCGAAGTATTGAATGAGAACGTTCACGCCAAAAATCTCTATCTCAAAAAAGGTTTCGAAGTCCGCGATCGTTCGCTGATGGTACGCCCTCTTGGCACGCAAGAAGAGCTCCGCAAAGCTTCTTAGGCAAACTGCAACCCAACCGCAATCGACAAAACAAAAAACAAGGAGCATCATCATGTTTTCATTCCAAGAAATACCCGCCTTCTGCACAGCCCTGGGACAGCGCGCCGCCGCTCAATTCGACCTCTTCGAGAAAGAAGTAATCCGCGCACGCAAACGCACCCCGATTCAAGCGCCTCAAGGAATTCGCATCGGCAGGGAAATCGACAAAGGTGGGGCACTATACAGCACAAGATCCTACGACAACGGCGAAGTCGTATTCGCCTTCCGAGGCAGTGTCAAACGCATTGAAGACGCGACACCATTGGCACTGCAAGTCGGAGAAAATCTCTTCCTGGAAGCCGAGCAAAACGATCCGTTTCGCTTCGATGAATTCACGAATCACAGCTGCAATCCCAATGGCGTAGTAGGGTTCCGCTCGGGACGTCCATATTTCGTTGCCGGTCGTGATATCGCTGATGGTGAAGAGTTGACCTTCAATTACAACACCACTGAGTACGACATGTTCGAGCAAGAAGAAGTGATGAAGGCGCCTTGCGTGTTCAAATGCAACTGCAAAACCAGTCACTGCCTCGGCAGAATTATGGGTTTTCGCTATCTCTCAATCGAGCAAAAACTGACACTCCGTGCTCACCTCAGCCCTTACCTTGCCGAAAAACTGAAAGCTGAACTCAATAGTCTTCGAGTGGTGCCTCTCAATTTCGAACCATAACAAGTTTTTTTGACCGGGGAAAACAAAAGCGGTTCTCTAAGACGAGAACCGCTTTTTGTCTGGTCTATAACCGGCTTTCGCTAATTGTCTAGCGATTGTAGGCTGTTACCTGAGGGCGTATGTGACGTTCAAATCCGTTCTGCCCTCCGGACAAGTGCATGAGGACGGCTGCAGTCTTCATGACTTTCGCGGTCAGTCGTTTGCACTGTGGATGTGCTGACTGCGTGATGCTTCTCATTGAGCCTAGCTCGCCGATGCTTGAGTGGAGTGCGAATTCCGAGGTGAAGGCGTTGATACCGCGGGCGGTGGTCGTTCTATTTATGCCACGGTGAGCAATCGCTTCTACTGGATTGATCGCAGCGTACGTGGCTGGTGCGTTAGCACAAACAGTCGCATGCCGTCCAGGCGATAGAGCGATTTGCTGATTGTCGAAGTTGAGCGTGACGGCCTCACGAGACGAATCATGCAAGTCGTAAACAGACGTGCCGTGAAACCCGGCGACAATTAGAACCAGTGAGTCGCGTTTGATGGAGACGTTGGCATGTGGAGTCTTCACCACAATGTCGGAAGCAGGCGCGTACATCGCGCTTGAATCCGACAACGAGTGTTGAGCAATTGTTCTTTTCGCAACTCCGCTAACAGACGCGTGCTCCGCATCTGCTTGCGAACCCGCCGCTCCTGATTGCACGGACGATTTGGAACCTGCATTCGAATTCGCAGCGTTATTTCCCAACGCGTCAGTAGGCAAATAATCCGAAACTAAAGTTTCGCAGCGAGGAACGTAAGCCTGGTTGAAATCAGCGTTTCCGACCTCAGCTTGTTGATACGTACTGAGTGCCGTCGCTGGAATCGTTTCAGTAAGCAAAATTGCCGACAAGTTTTGCAGCGAACGATTGTCAATCACGCTTGCGTTGGAACCCGCATCAGCGCTGCTTGTGGTCAAAGTGCCAGTGATTTGTTGACCCAACAAATCAACCGAGTCGTTTTGCATCGGGCTCAAACCGGACTGTCTAACTTTGCTGGTCCCTGTGAAAACATCACCCGGAGGATCGGCTGTAATCGATGTATTTGACCCCACGCTGATGTTCTTCTTCTTTTGTTTTCCAGCGGTGCTGAATATCAAATCACGACCAAGAGCCTGCAACGTGATGTTCGTTTGCTTTTTAACGTTGATACCCTTCTTGCCGAGATAAACCAACGCACCGCCGTCCTCATTAACGGACACACCCTTAGGCACCTTCTTCGACAGCACCGGCGTGACTGGCACTCCACCGAGCACGATGGCAACTTCACCGACACCAGCCGTGGTGCCGGAACCTTTAATGACGACATTCTCTCCGATTGTGATGAATCCAGTTTTCTTTTCGATGTCAGCATTGTTGATTATGATGTCGCCTTCAGTCGTAGTCAGGCTCACATTGTCCGCAATAGACAGCGTGCCTGTGCCGTTTTGCGTTATGAGAATGTCACCGACAGCCGTATTCGTTGTTGCAATGTCGCCGGTAATCGAAATTGGACCAGCGGCAGTAAATACGAATTGACCTTCTGCCGCGCCGGACTGAAGCTCGACGCCGGCGGTTCTGGTGCTTTGAACGAACGCGCCTGCTCCTCCGGCGACTACATCGAGAATCGCGGAATCGGTTACGAACGGATTGAGAGCCGTTCCAACGGAACCGTTGATCGATTGCAAAAACAGTGTGTCAGCACTACCGATATTACCGGTGATATCACCGACAAGTAGACTATCGCCGCTTCTTAGGCTAATTGTAGGTGAGGTTATCGTCCCGGAGACAGTCAAGTTACCATCAGCAAACAAATTGACGGTATTGCCCGCTACTGTCGAGGACACATTTACGTCACCGGATGAGTCGATCTCGATAGTGCCGCCTGCCGTCAAATTTTGATTGACGATTAGGTCGCCACCACCCAGGGAGGTGAGCGATAGATCGTTCGTCACAGTGATAGGTCCGTTCAAAACAATCGCATTGCTGGCAGCAGGGGCGGTGGCTGACAAGTTCAGCCTGTCGACGCCGGTTATGCTACCTGCATTGACGAATATGCGACCATCAGCAATCACGTCAAGTTCCAGAGACGGACCGGCCGCCTGAGTGATGGTCAAGTTTTTGGCACCCTGAGTAATCAGCACGTCGCCCGCGCCAATCACAGACAGCGTGTTGATATTCACGTCCAGATTCGCAGTTGCAGCGCCCGTGGTCAGAGACAACGAATTGGAGTTGATTGAGGACCCAAAATTTTGGATGACATTCGAGACAAGCAATCCTCCAACTATTGAAACGCTCGCGTCTGCAGCATCGATGTTACCGAGGACTATGTTACCCGCGGTCGGAACGTTCGTCGTTGCAAATGATCCGCCCGGTTGCACAGTCCCATTAATCACGACAAAGGTGCCGATGATATTCGCTTTGGTAGCGCCAATTGTCACTGCGCCATCGCTGCCCGTACCCTGAGTGTTGATGCTGCCGACTTGAACACCACCCTCGCCGAGGATTAACACGGCTCCGCCATTGCCACCAGCCGTAGTGTCAATAGTGGCAAGTTTGATCGAACCGGAATTGACATTGCCAGCGGCGGCCACCGCCGTCAAAGTCCCGGCATTGCCGGTCGTGCTGCTTAAATCGATCGAGACATTGGTCAGGTCGATTGAACCGCCGGTTGCCGAAGGGCCGGTCACAGTCAATTCAACGCCGGTGTTCTGCTGCCCCGCCAAACTAGGAGTGAAGTTGTATCCGGCAAGCATTAGTAGCGACCCACCATCGACCGAAGTCGAAGACAAGTCAATTGTTGTGGCGCCGGCCGCGAAGATATTTCCAGCGGCGATGATCGAAAGGTTTTTCCCAGTGAAGATCAAATCGCTTGTGAGAACGACGTTACCAGTGTTGTTTACGATGTTGTAGAACAACAGCGTATTAACCGTGAGCGGAGTTCCGGTCAGGATGCCGAATTGATTGAGCGTGTAGGTATTCACGGTCACAGGACCGGCGCCCGCATAATTCGCGCCGACATTCACGTCAACTTTCGCGTTAGGAACCGCGAAGGCATTGATTGTCAACGGTCCGGTGAAGTTCTGCGTGCCCGATAAGTTGATGTTGCCGTTGGTCGCGGTGATGGTGGTAGAGGTGGTGGCATTTACTTGACCCCCCGCTCCACTCATCGCGAAGCTAGCGCCCTGGAAGTTGATGACGCCGCCATTGATAGTTCCAGTGTTGCTTAAAGCAACCGCATTTATATCCAGAGCGTTTGTTCCGGTTATGGTGCTCGAGTTGGCGACTGAAGTACCGGCGGTAATTACAAAGGTGTCACTGGCAGAGATTGGAGCGTTGATTGTTACGGCTCCAGTGCTGTTCAAATTAACGTCCTCGGCAGAGAACCCACCACCGGCGTTAACAGTAATGTTTTTACCATTAGATGTGGACAAAACAACTGAGTCGAATAATCCAATATCGAGCTGACCTCCGCCGGTTCCAAGAACCAGATCTTGATTGGTGACGGTGACGGCAAGCGAGCCGTTGTCACCACCGCCGGTACCAGCGCCACTGATCGCAATAACTGTGGGCGCAGGATTGGGGACTATCGTATTCGCAAGAATCGTTGCAGAACCGCCTGTGTGACTGACAGCACCTGTAGTGCCCGCGTTGACGTTCAAATTACTTGCTGCATCAAAGGTTAATGGACCCAATAACGACGACAATACATAGTTTCCGCCATCGCCTTCAGTAACCTGCAAGGGGTTGAATGCCACTAGACTTAGACCGCCTGTCCCGACCGAAGCGATCTCAACCGTGCCCGCATTTCCCGAAGTAGTGCCGCCGTCCGCGTTGACAGAACCGACACTGTTGAATCCAGCGATCAAACCGACATCAAGGGTCTCATTAGCAAAAGCAATTATGTCGATCATGCCGCCATTACCGATGCTTCCGGCCGACACGTTTATATCACCGGCGAGAAGCTTGCCACCGGCGAAGAGTTCGACAAAGCCACCAGTCACAGTAATGTTGCCAACTTGAATGTCGGCATTGTTGAAGACACCGTTGAGGAAATCACCACTAGTGATACCGCCACCAAGCGTGGATATTGTCACCGGTACGCCTGGTGTGAGGGTAGCGAGGTGAACGGAACCGGTGCCGGCAAGACCGCCGGTCATCGAAATATCGATCTGTGCATCGATTCCGACGCCACTTAAATCTCCCGATACCAGAGTTATGTCACCGTTCGAGCCCGTGCCGTTGCCGTTTGCACTAACCACGGTCGTCGAGGCGATGCCAATCTCGCCGGTGTTGGCCGATCCGGTGAATGCCGCAAGTGTGATGTCGCCGGCGTTTCCATTGGCTGCCGAACTGCTTGCGTTGATGGCATCGACCGGAATAAAGATTCCGACGCCGAAATTGATGAATCCTCCAGTAGCCGAAGAGCCTGTCACAGTCACGGCTCCGGCAGTCAGCAAATAAGAGGCACCAGCCACAATTGTGATATCTCCGGCATCACCCGTGGCGGAAGCCGTCGAGAGCGATGTTGAGAAAGCCGATGCCACCACATCGGATCCGGAGACGAGTGTAATACCGCCTGGAGATGTGATGCTCCCTGCGAACTGGATAAAGTTGCCTCCGGTTACGGTCGTTCTTCCTACATTGATTCCACCAAGACTGGTGAAATCAACCGCTTCTCCTGCAGCGACATTAAGCGTCGAATTTGTTCCGCCTTTGTAAGTGGTTAGAACCAGGAACCGTCCAGCGGAAATCGAAATGTCCGCGCCCGCACCAACTGTAATGTCGTCAACAAACCCACCTGAGAAAGTGATTGGCCCGCCACGGAAATCGCCGGCCGTAATTGCTCCTGATGATTTCGCAATGGTGACGCCACTTTGCGGTGTAGCAGTAGCGATGAACACATCGCCGGTACCAAACGCTGAACCACCCGAGGTATCAATAGATCCTCTAAGGCCGAGTGCAGTTTGATCGTTATTATCCCCGGTGATCGCTGTAAAATTGCCATTGGCGCCGGTTCCATTGCCACCAGTTTTAATGTCAGTCTCAGCAAAACTCAAGAAGATTGCGCTAAAGCCATCGCTAGGGGTGGAGTACGAAATCATCGTAACATCGCCACCGGAGCCATTCACCATCGAGCTTCGAGTATCCAACAAGCCCAGGTTGCCACCATTGAGCGGATTACCGCCATTGTCCAAAAGAATGGCACCACCAGTCGCAGACGAGCCATTGATTTGAATTGTCGTTGCTGTTTCAGTAAAACTAGCACCAGCAACCATTGTGACATCGCCACCGTTAGCGGTACTCGAAGCAGTTATAAGGTTGGACACTATGCCAGGTTGAGGCATACGGATGTCGAAGCCCGCGACAATAGTGATGCCACCAGGCGCGGTGATACTGCCGTTTAAAAGAACATTCGACAGCGCTGTTAAACTAACACTCGCCGCGTCGATTTTATCGACCGAGATAGCGTCCGCACCTCTCACGGAAACCGCACCGCCAGCTTCGATGGCACCGTTTATCGTCAAATCTTTTGTGTCCGCCGGCAGTGCGCCGACACCGAACGAACCCTGAACAATTGCGCCTGTCGCTTCACTGATAAGAACAGGACCTCCCACTACAACAGGTTTAAACGAACTGAGCAAAACGTTTCCTGTACCAGCAATACTGCCGGCGCCTCGCGCATCGATTCCAGGAAGGTCTACTTGCCCGCCACCAATAATGGTGACATTGCCGTTGTTTCCACCAGCGCCGCCTTCGGCTGAAATGCTTGCAGCATCGAGCAGAATGTCGCCCTCCGTATTGCTATTCGAGGTGAAGGCAATCAAATTGATGTCGCCGGCGTTTGTCAGTCCGTCGGTAATAAACTGAATGGCGTTGCCGGTTCCGACGATCGAACCACCACCGTTCGAGCCGCCTGTGATGCTGTTGTTCGCACCCGAACTCTGCCAGTTGCTACCGGCGACCGCGGTGATTGCACCACCTGCACCAGTCACAGAAGACGTATCTATAACTGCGTTAGCGAGGAAGTTGATGTCGCCACGCGCAAGAAGCGCCAGTGGTCCGCCGTCTGTGTCGACGTTACCGACAGTCAGATCACCTGTGCTTTTCAGCGTTGGGTCGCCGCTGGTTTGCAGGTTGGCGATAAACAAATCCGAATCTGCGGCGATGCGCGCGATGCCAGCCTTTGCGGATACGGCTCCTGTCAAACTGCCGACGTTGATTTCCAAAGTTCCGTCGCCTGAATCGACGTTGAATTCACGAGAGACGAAGTCACCGCCTGTAATAGTCGTATCGACTTTCTCGATTGAATTTGCCAAACCGACGTTGATGCTGCCGTTCAAAGCCTCGATTCGTCCGCCGTCGTTGTTGACTACGATTGAACCAGCGACACCGTTGCTCGACAAGATTCCGACATTACCACCGAGTGAACTGATGGAACCGCTGTTGTTGAGCTGATTGGCTTCGATGTTCAAATTGTTTTGAGCGGAAATAACGGCAGCGCTTCGACCGCGACTTTCGTTGGAAATCACTTTGGCAGAAAGCGTGAGATTGCCGGAACTAGTGATGCTGCCTTGATTGGTCAAAACCTCATCAGCTTTCAACCGCAAATCTACTGACGATTGCAATTGACCATATTCCGGCAACAGGGATGAATCCACAATTGTGGAGATCAAACCACTGGAGCTGTTGGTCAAATTGTGCGCAGAGATCGATGCGTTGGCAGCGCCTTCTCTGTTGGAGAGCGCGATTATGGAGCCATTGTTGACCAGATCACCAGTCAAATTAAAATCAGAACGATTGCCAAAGTTGCCGATCACTTTGACTGCTTCGGGAACAACCAACGCGGAAACCCGCATATTATCGCCGTTCGTCAGCGACTGCAGCGTCATGGTTCCGCCGGCGGCTCGCCCTTGACCATCCAATGTCAGCGACTGAGACTCGCCATTCAACACCTGCAAGATTGAGGCGTACTCAGCGGCGGTAACTTTCGAGCCGACCGAATAATTCTGCGTGCCACCACCGACGGTGAGTGCGATTTCGAAAGAATTGCCGCCGTCAAACAAGTTCGAACCAAGAATAATAGTTCTGTCGCCGGAGCCGAGATTGAGTTCCACTGTGCCATTTGTGTTTCTGGTTTTGCCGCCGCCAACCTGCTGCCAGGTTTTCTCATTATTGCGAGCAGCGGCGCTTTCAAGGTTGCGTACCTGGTTATGCCTAACGCGGAGAGCCGCATCATTAACCACTGAAGGCAAAACGGTGGGGATTTGAATCGGTACTTGAGCCGGTCGCGCAGCACGTTCAATTTGGAAAGCGTCCTGCCTGGCGAGCCTGCGCTCTCCTCGCATTTGCTTGATGACAGAACGATCCCATTCGAATTTATCGGCGTGATTGGCGTAGGCAGGACCGACAGCTACGAGAAACGAAAGCGAAACACATGGACCAACAAACTGAAAGCCTGTTTTGTACTGCGTTTTGCACGCCTTGCTCGATTTGCGATTCATGTTGACTCTCCAATTGCTCAGCCACCCGACGCGATACGCAGCGCGGGCTTGATAACCACAAACAGTATCATTTAATGGCGAACAGGTCCACGAGCCAAACTCCCGGCAAATCAGTGAAAACACGCATTATCAGCGCGCATCATTTAAATGACCGATAGAACATGATATTTACATAAGTACGCGTTACAGCCCGCCTTGCAGAAATGCAACACGGAACAGGCTGCCCGAGCCACAAAAACGCCTCGATGCAAAATATGTGCAGTGAAGCAGGAGCCGCTTCCGATCGGTCTGCTAAAATCAGGACCTCACCAAGGTTTGTTTAAAATGGAAGACAAAAAACCAATCCTGTTCTGCACCGCCAGCTACGGCTATCTCAAAGAAAAGATGATGCGAAGCGATCGATTTCTCGATGGGCAAATCGCTCGCGGTCAAGCCAACGGTGGACCAATTCTGGAAGACAAACCGTTTCCCGATGGCGAACGCTACCACCGCATACTGACTGAAGTTGCAGATTATCCTGTCGTGCTCATGGGCGGAACGATTGACGATCGCGAAACAATGGAGCTGCTCGATCTCGGACAAGCGATTGTCGAGAAAGGCGCCCTGAGCCTCTTGATGCTGGTACCATACTTCGGTTATTCGACTATGGAACGACAAGTGCAACCCGGTGAAGTCGTTAAAGCGAAGAACCGAGCCCGCATGCTGTCAGCGATTCCGACCGCTTCATTCGGCAATCGCATTTATCTTCTCGATTTGCATTCCGAAGGCATTCCCCATTATTTTGAAAACAGCCTGGTCGCAGTTCACGTGTACGCCCGAGACATCGTCATTGACGCGATTGTCGACGTCGTTCGCGAATGGCAATCATCGGCAATGGTGGCGTCGGCGGTGGCAGACGGTGGCGACCGAGTTAAAACATCTTCCTCGCGCGCTTCTTCCGGTGAGATGATAGATTGGCTTGACGACGCCCACTTCACCCTGGCGTCGACTGATGCCGGACGAGCCAAATGGGTCGAGTCTTTGGCACAAGACATGGCGGATCGCGGAATTCCGGTGCACCCCGCCTTTATTATCAAACGTCGCGTATCCGGCACCGAGACTGAGATTGCTGACATATCAGCGGATGTCCAGGGCAAGTTTGTCGTAATTTATGATGACATGGTCCGCACCGGTGGTAGTGCCATCAAAGCGGCGAAAGCTTATTCAAGACAGGGCGCAAAAGGAATTGCATTAATCTGCACACACGGCGTCCTGCCTGGCGATTCATTGAAACGCCTCGAGGATTCGGGATGCTTTTTCAAAGTAATCGTCACCGATAGTCACCCTCGCGCCGTAGGTTTAGAAAGCGACTTTCTCAAAGTGATCTCGGTCGGAGATCTCCTGGTTGAGAGCATCATGCACAGACACTAATTTTTGGCGCGCGACCGATATGTTAGAATCGCCGGACGAATAATCAAGTGGCAGCCTGTCGATAACTCACCTCGTTGAAATTATTTTCGCTTGATTAAACCTTTCAAGGATGGCGAAACAAAAGAATCTCCAAGTTTTGTTCCCGCCAAAAGTTTCAATTTTTCTCACTGTTTCAGCTGGTCACCCTTTGGTAGACTGCGCGATTACTGTGTCACGAAACACAAACGAAGCAAAGAGGAGAATGGCATGAACAGCCGTATCGCAGGGAATCTCTCATCACTTACTAAAGCAATTTTGATATGCACCGCGGTGGTGAACACAAGCAGTTCTGCGCCGGCATACGCCGCGGACCGCACCGGTGCCACCGGTCGCGACAATGCGCGCGACATGAATCTGTTTCAAATTGAACCAACTGTTATTGACGAACGCTATTACACCTCCGGTCGCGCCGAACGTCACCAGAAGACGTCTCCAACGCTGCCTTACGGCGCGCCGATTCCAGATAACGACGCAGCTCCAGTCATCGAAGTGAAGCCGACACAGACCCAGGTTCTGCCCGCCAGCGAGAAGAAGGTTCAGACTTCAACGACTTCGCAAAATCCGGTTCAAGCAAGCGCACCGGCAAGCAAACTCGACGCATCGATTCAAACAGAATTGAATGCACTCAAAAGCGGCGAGGACAAAACGTTCAAGCTCAAACTCAAATGCACAGCCTCAGACGATTCGGTAATCAAAACGCTCAACCAGGTGAAAAACCTCAAGGTCGTCTCGATTGATAAAGCCCAAAACGAAATCACTGTCGAAGCGCAAACCTCCGCAGTGGCTCAACTCTCCGGGCTGACAGCAGTGACCTCGATTTCGCCAGTGAAAGCTGGACAATAACGTTTAATCGAATTAGAAGTGAAAGCGGCGTACTCTCCCTGCGCCGCTTTTGCGCGTTTTAGATCTATTGATGCGACCAGCGCGAGGCGGTTTTGAAACGCTTCCGTCGGTGCTCTATGCAAGTTTCGCTGCCGTCTGGAAAAAGGCTGCAAGAAGGTTCTAAACGACAACGATCACATGTCGGTTCGCTGACTTCCGCAGATCGCGCCCAAATGTAACAAGGTTCGCGCGAGGATGGCCATACTCGGCTACCCCAGCGATGCAAGACCGAAAGCGAGTTTATTCAGGTGGAAATCACCACTACGAACGCTATGAAACGAGTCACAGCAAATCAATCAGTTGTGCCTGCGCAGCCGCACGAGCGCCCAACCAGGACACCATTCGATGGCGCGCCGGTCGGGCAAAAACTCCATTTCTCAAAGTTTTGATCTAGCAGTCTTCAAAAACTACTCTCAGGTATCTCTTCTAATTCTCAATCCACTCAACTAATCACAGAACAAGCTTCCTCTCCACTCTTTGCTTCGACCTCTCGCCAACATGATTGGTGCGGATGCTAAGGCGAACGGAAGTTGTGATTATCAAAGACCGAAAACAGAACAGCTACACAGCAACAAACCAGTACCAGCAACAATTTAACTCACCAAACGTATGAATCAAGAACTTTACTTCGTGCTCACTCTTCTCGCAGCTGCTGCTTTGGCGCTCGGAATTTATCTGCTCGCGACCCGCCAAAATCGGCGCGCCACCGAGTGCTGCAATATCCTCTGCAACTCCGTCTGGCAAGTGAACGCCTCTTTGCGCACCCGCGAATGGGAGCTGCAATCGGAAGACTCGCATCCGTCTGTGGCGTGTGCCCGCGGTTTCAATTTGATGCAGGAACTCTCAACGCTTGTTGAAGAATGCAATGAACACCGCGATGTCGCACAAGCCTGGTTGCTCATGGGCCGCGCCGGTTATCCCACCGTTCAATTGCGCTACGATCTCGGTCTAGCTGCCGTCGGCAGATTTCACCACACGCTGCGTCGCTATGACAAAGCACTCGCTAGCTAAAACCCAATCACCAACCACCATTTCACCACTATGAAACAGCACGAATTGCTAAGACGCACCCGCATTCCCCCAGGGTTTATTTTGCACATACCGCACGGGGGCAAACCTGAACTCCGTCGCATCGACGGCCCGCAAACAGAAACGCTGAATCAGGACGCCGACGAAGATGCCGAACAACAACAGGCACTGCTCGAAAAAGCGCTCCGGCTCGGCATTGTCTCTTTCGACACGCCAATTGAAACCTGGTCGATTGAACATCTGAAAGGCGCAATCTTCGAGCGCCTCTGCCGCTGGACATCAGCCCGGAGAGCCGGCATCCGCGGACTCAATCGGCGCTGGAGTGACCACGCAATGTTCGTGGCCATGGTCAAGGCAAAACGACTGGAACAGAACGCGAGGCACCGCCCGTGACACCAGCCGAGTTCACGCGGCATCCGAGAGACGAAGCGTAGAGTTCCATCCTCTACGTGGATACGGTGCCGTCGACGGAATTTGGCGCACGACGAAACCAAGAAGCGTTTAAAGATTCTCCTACCAGTCAATTCAGATTCCAGCCTTTGTGATTCAAGCGTTTTGCATCTCAACTTCGTCTACGCGCTAAGATAGTACTATCGCGGTAAGCAGTCAAACCATTGGACTACTTGGCAATATTGGATCTGTATTACACTTGTAAAGGTATTACGCGGTGATGAAAAATGACTACTTCTGTTCGCTTTGACGATTTAATTGAAAAACGCCTGGACGAGCTTGCGAAAAAAACTGGTCGCAGCAAGAGTTTCTACATTCGAGAATTAGTTGAAAGCCATCTAGACGACCTTGAAGACTATTATCTCGGAAATAGTGGTCTGGAGGCAGTCCGTGAAGGCAAAGAAAAAATACACAGCAGTGCATCAGTGAGAGAGCAGCTTGGCTTGGACGATTAAATATTCCGATAGCGCTCTCAGGGAGCTTTAAAAGGGGCACATCATAAGTGCTAAGCTTTTAAGCTATTTATAGAGCAATCGGGACAAGGCAAAACTGGTATGCAATCGAGTCGAGGCAAAAACAAGTCGAACGGAACTTTTGGTTTTGTGCGCGTCGCAACGGCAACGCCCAAACTCAAGGTTGGAAACCCGGTCTACAATTCCGCAGAAATCGTAAGCCAGCTCAAGCAGGCTGAGGCTGCCGATGTGTCGGTTGTATTCTTCCCGGAACTGTCTCTTACCGGCTACACCTGCGGGGACTTGTTTCATAATTTCGAACTTCTGAAAGGCGCGCGTGCCGGTTTAGAAGTAGTGAAAGCGGCTACCAGAGCAGACTTTTCAGGTTTAGTCTTTGTCGGTTTGCCATTGTTAATCGATAACCTTTTGTACAACTGCGCAGTCGGCGTGTCACAGGGCAAGGTGCTGGGCGCCGTTCCGAAAAGCTATCTTCCTAATGCCGGTGAATTCTACGAGTGGAGATGGTTTTCTCCGGGCGAGTGCTCGATCAATAACACTGTCACAATCGACGGCGATGTTGTTCCCTTCGGCACAGATATTTTGTTCTCAGCAGACAACCTGGACGGGCTCGTCATCGGGCTTGACGTGTGCGAAGACGGTTGGGCCGTCGATCCTCCATCATTGATGCATGCCATCATGGGCGCCACCATAATCGGCAATCTTTCAGCCAGTCCGGAATGGGTAAGTAAACAAGATTACCGCCGCCAACTTTTCACAATGCGCTCGGCAACGCTGATGGCAGCTTATGTTTACACATCTTCTGGTGTTCATGAGTCGACATCCGATTTGGTTTTTAGCGGCCATCAGTTAATTTGCGAAAACGGATCGTTGCTTGCCGAATGCAAACCGTTTGGTCGTGAATCACAACTGACCATCGCAGACGTAGACTTGGAGCGCTTAATCGCCGACCGAATGCGGATTAAAAACTTCGCCGATGCGCGACGAAGAATGAAAGAGCTTCCGCAGTATCGCATCGCCAGTTTCACCGTCGCAAAAACGGAAGCGCCGTCAAAGCTGATGCGCAGAGTCGATTCGCGACCATTCGTTCCACGCGATTCGTTTAAACTCGACGAGCGCTGCTACGACATTTTCAGCATCCAGGTGGCTGGATTGGCAAAACGTTTGGAGCAGCTCGGCAAGACACCGACCATCGTGATTGGCGTCTCCGGCGGGTTGGACTCGACTTTAGCGATACTCGTCGCTTGCCGAACCATGGATTTACTCGGTCTGTCGCGCGAGAATATCCGCGGTTTCACCATGCCTGGATTCGGCACCACAAACCGCACAAAGAATAACGCGTTGTCTTTGATGAAAGAACTGAACATTCGAATCGAGCCTGTGGTCGACATTAGAGCCGCTTGTCTTGAAGAGATGCGGCAATTGAAACACAAGCCGTTCGGCCGCATCGATATCACCGAGATTTATAACGAAGTCGGCAAACGGCTGACCAAGAGCGGTTCTTTCTCGATCGAAGCTTTGCAAAATTCCGCAGAAGAACTATTCGATGACGAGTTAAAAAACTTAACAGCCGGAAGTCAGGATCTGATGTTCGAAAATATCCAGGCCCGCATGCGAACGAAGATCCTCATGGATTCCGGTTTTGTATTGGGAACAGGCGACTTGTCCGAACTGGCGCTGGGATGGTGCACTTACAACGGCGACCATATGAGTATGTACAACGTCAATGCCGGCGTTCCCAAAACTCTTGTGAAATTCCTCGTCAAGTGGGCTGCCGAACACCTCTTCGAAGGAGAGGCGCGCAGAGTTTTAATCGACATTTGTAATACTGAAATTTCGCCCGAGCTTCTGCCGGCAGGGAAAGACGGTCAGATTGCGCAGAAGACAGAAAACCTGATCGGTCCGTATGAGCTGCACGACTTTTTCTTGTACAACTTATTGCGTTTTGGTTTCCGTCCTGAAAAGATTCTATTTCTCGCTAAGCATGCGGATTTCGAAGGGAAGTATACGGAGAAACAAACAGCTGAGTGGCTGAAGATTTTCATCTCTCGCTTCTTCAGAAATCAATTTAAACGAAACTGTTTGCCGGATGGACCGAAGGTCGGATCGATTTGCTTATCGCCGCGCGGCGACTGGCGTATGCCGAGCGACGCCGACCAATCGTTGTGGCTATCTTGGGCTGAGGACGAACCACATAGCACCAGCCGGGGTGGTCATATAAACAATCAAACCGCCGATAGTTCATTAGCAAACAACAATGGCGAGAAGCCTTCTGAGCGGGTGAATCAGCCTGCAGCGAAGAACACGGATGGAAACGGTGAAGCGACAAGTCCACAAAAGCTCAAACTTGAATCGACATCTAAAATTCTTCGAGTTCTGCTTCGCATTGATGAGCAGATCGACTTCATGCCCGGCGGAGCACTCGGCGTCGTTGATGGTGACAAGATTGTCGCGATTTCAAACGAACTGGCGCGCAGCGGCTACTACCACCTGGTTGTGGACAGTATGGACGATCACCCGGTCGATCATGGGTCGTTTGCTTCGCAGCACAGTGGAAAGAAAGCGCTCACAGACAAGGTCTTGCTGAACGGCATAGAACAACAACTGTGGCCGGACCATTGCGTGCACGCTACTAGAGGCGGAGAATTTCACCCCGAGCTTGACCGATCGATGGTGGCTCACACCATCAAGAAGGGCAAGGACAAACGCGTCGACAGCTACAGCGCGTTTTATGACAACGGTCGCGGAGCTGACGCAAAGGCTCGCAAGCAACACGATTTTCTCGGACAATCGACCGGGCTCGCCGACTACTTGCGCCAATGCGCGCAGAGCGCCGGCGCCGAACAAATCCAGGTCGACATGGTCGGTTTGGCAGTACCTTACTGTGTCTCCTACAGCGCGCGCGATGCGCGTAAGGAAACATTCGGCGGCCAACCTTTTAAGGTCCGAGTAATCGCCGACGGCGTCAAAGGCATTGAACGCGAAGACGGTGACTTTGAGCGTGATTTGAACGAGCTGCGCGCGGATGGAATCGAAATCATCCAGAGCACAGACGTTCTTTCTCAAAGTTCCGTCAGCGGCAACAAACAACGCTCGTAGAGTTCAGGTCTAGTTTCCAAAGGTGACCCGCCGTGCCGTGTGGGGAAAGGGGCGGAAACAGCACGCCGGAATGTTTACTGAAGACCGATTGGATGCCACCAAACCCGGTGTCGCTAGTGTCGCATTTCAATATTGGCAATATCAAAGAGTGCTATCGCGCCACCCGGCATTCCTGGAAAGCCCTGAGCGACAGCATCGTCTCGGTCGAGCCCGTCCGCGTCCGCCGCTTCATCCCGGCGATGCGCCGCCGCAACAAGAAGTCCACCGCCGCCAACGCGTCCAGCTAACGCGCCCCGGCATTCCGCACCACAGGCGGTGCAAGCTCTGATGTCAAAAAGTGCATAGCTCAATGAGCAACGGTTTCACCGTGTGGAGAGTTCAACTCCCTACGCACTTGTTTTGAAACCAACCGAACAAGTCAGAATGCGCGCGTGATCGCGCCTTTGAAGTTGTCCCGTTGATAGTTGAAAAAAGGCTGACCTCAGCCTGGCATAACCGTTTGCTATCAGCTATCAGCGGGACACTTTTTTCAATTTTCGTCCTTTTTCACATTTTCGGCCTTTAAGTGGCGGGAATTCCGAAGAAGCTGTGCAAACGAGACGCGCAGCATCGACCATCCGTTATGTCGAGAAATATGTGTGGTATTGTGTGTAAACATGCACACATATTAGGGTAAGGGTGAGGCTATGGCGACCAACCTGAACATTGATGAATACTTGCTTGAAGAGGCTGTTCGGTTGAGCGGCAAACGTACTAAGCGAGAATGCGTAAATGAGGCGTTGTCGGAGTACATTCAAAGACGCAAGCAGAAAGAAATCCTCAAAATTTTTGGCACGATCGATTTCGATTCCGACTACGATCACAAGTCTATGAGGAGGCGAGGTGCGAACAATAGTTGATACCTCAGTCTGGTCTTTGGCCCTGAGGCGAAAGTCGATTCCGAGCGATTCTGCAGTAGTTGAAAAACTGAATGCCCTGATTCGGGATGGACATCTCGTTTACTTACTCGGAGTGATTTTGCTGGAGACTTTACAAGGTATCAAATCGAACGAGCAGCGGGAAAAGGTCAGGCAATTCCTGGAACCATTTCCAGTCTTAACTCTTGAGCGTGAGGATTATGTCGAGGCCGCGAATCTCAGTTGTTTGTGCCGGAGTAAGGGAATTCAAGCTAGTACTGTCGATTTCCTGATTGCCGGAGCGGCAATCAGAAATGATTGCGCCTTGCTTACAACGGACAAGGACTTTCTGCATATTGCAAAACGGTCATCGCTGGAAATCCTGTGACGAACAAGCATCGGTTGCTCCGTGCTTTTTGATAATCGAGGCAATTGTTTGCAAACCGCTTATCACCTGGCACCAGGCCTCTTTGTCATCGGCAATCTCTTTACTATCTAAATACGTATGATTTCGTTTAGTAAAAAAAAATCAAAAAAAGAACGGGTCGAGATCTTGAGGATCTCGCCCGTTCAATGAACTACCTACGCGTGCAGTCTGCGCCTAATGAGCGCTGATGCTGCTTAGCGTCGAGGGCTACCGCCGCGATGGTCGTTTCCGCCACGGTGGTCATTGCCTCCGCGATGGTCGTTGCCGCCACGGTGATCGTTGCCACGATGGTCGTTGTCGCGTCCGCCGCGGTTCCAGTCAGGGCGAGCGGGGGTGCCGCGGTGCGAGGGGTAAGTCGGTCCACGATAAACCGGAGCGTTGTAGCGATTGCGCCAGTAGTTATCGCGGCTGCGCCAGTGGCTGTCGTGACGATGCCAACCGAAGTTGGGACGCCAGCCGCGATTGCAGTAGACCCGCGCGTTGTTGGACCAGTAGAAGTACAGCCCGGAAGTGTTCTCCAGGTAGTAGTAACGCGCGCCGTCGTGCCAGTAATCGATGTCGATAACGACAGTGGGCTCGTTGACGACGATCGGGTCATACACGATAACGGGAGGACGATGGACGATGACTGGACCGGGGATGGAGGCGCCGACGTACACGTGACTGCCAGCGCAGCCGGTGAGAGTCGAGAGCGCGAGAACGGCGAGGCCGAGATACATTTTGGTCTTCATATACAGGCGATTCCTTTTTAGTTCTAAACCCTGAACCAAGGGCGATCACGGATTCCGCAAAATCAGCAATCGGAGTTAAGAGACGCTACAAATCAGGCTCTTCACGTAGCGGGACGAGAAGATCCTGCAGAGACGAACATGTTCAACCAAGCTTTGCCAGCCGGTTCGTTTCTGAGATTCAAGAAGTGGTCTTGTCTTTGTGTATTTAAAACAGGTGCAGCGTTTGCGGGATGACAAGAAGTTGAACAGTGATTTGGATATTATGCAGTAGCCCTATCAAATGCAAGCCCCTTGAGGCTTGCCGTACCGACCCCCGGGAAAACATCCAGACAGGCTGCTGATCTTTGAAGACAAACCGACCTAGCGCAGCTTGCGCTGGTTTCTTAATCCGGTTTCATTATCACACAGGGAGCCGGAGGGAACAGCCGCGAAGAACAGCAACGGACCCGGTTTAAATGCGCGTCGGTTCGAACCTCCACGAATTCCGCGATTCCATTTTGCGTTCAGCATTAACCGTTTTGTTCTCACTATTTTGTCCTCAGAACCAAACTGTTAGACAATCGCTAGCGCTAATCCTCTGCAATGCACATGCGCCCAATCGATCTATTACTTCAAATAGTTGAATTAATTCAATGACATAAAAGGGGAGGGGGGTTTTGGAATTATCAAAAACAATCGGCTCTGGCAGCCGCTTTCGTCGGCGCGTTCAGGGCGCGACCGACGATTATGCAAAACGAAAGACGGCAGCCGACCGACGCGAAACCGCGCGCCAGTAGCTGCCGTCCGGAGAAACGCCGCACCACCTGTGGTACCGATGTCGCCTGTCCGGCGAATGCGTTTCGGTTTACTTTGGGATTTTGTCGCGGCAGGAGTTTGCCACCGCCCAGGTTTCCCCCAAGCATCGCCCTCTCGCTGAGCGCTCTTTGGTCGCGCAGCAAGCAAACTTTCGGGTTAGTCAAACCCTCCGGTTTAAGCGGGCTTCACCGTGATTGCCTCCACGGTCGCGATTGCTAATCGCTGTCGTTCCACCTGATCCCAGAACCAGGCTGACCCTCGAACCCATCTGGAGAACATGTCCGCATTCTAGATCACTGAATTTATTCAATGATCCGAAATAGAATCATGCCCCTGAGACTGGACAATGTCCACTCTCAAACACAAGTATTGTGTCAGATGGGTGAGAAGGTTTTGACCGCAGACCGGGAACTATCGGTCTGCAATCGCCACCGCCGCTCCAGGTTAGAGCTCAGTGACTCGTTTAAATTAGCGCTTCTGAACTTGGGCAGAAACGCAGTTTCGACCTCTGGCACAATACCTTGTTGTGCTTTCGAAGGAAGAAATTTGACCCGGGTCCTTCTTCCGGATGACCGGGTGCTCAATCGGCTCTGTGCCTGCCTCCCGGGCTTGGGCACCACCGGCAGCTTTGAGCCAGGCTGCTCGACCTACGACCGGAGACAACCGGTTTTCAGTCACCGCCTCAGTCTGAGGAGACCAGGCGACTTTCAAGTTATGACCTCCCGTCTTCTCGGATTAACGGAATTTGCTGATGCGATAATTGGCATTGTCTGACCTAGAATGCCATTCATCGCATCAAAACGCCAGCCTCAATATTGAGGCTCACTAACGCTTTGATGGGTTCTCCTCCGCGTGCTGATCCTCGGTCAGCAAACGTTCGGGGCTGCAGTCCACGAATGAGGGGAAGACTGTTGTTCTCCGCTATGCCTGGCGGAAATCAGCAATCCGCCGAGCGTCTCAGAAGCGGCTCGTCCATGAGCCTGCGAGCTTTCGATGTTTGTTTCCAAACATCCGGGATTGACTGCCCGACCTGCTCTGTCCATTTGTGCTCCTAACAGTGCAGGATTCTTCTCTCCGGTGCCCGCGCAGGAAGCAGCAGCGCCCCTCCCGGAGAACGATCATCAAGGCCAGTTCATGGTGCACATCCTTTCTCTTAAGCAAAATAAACAGTTCGGACCGCACCAGTTAAACGTTGTGGTGCGTTGAACGCGAAGTGCGTTTTGAACGGCCGCTCGACTAGTCAATGCTAGTTGCGATGACGCGAAGCGAGGTCGTTTCGAAGGCATCGCGACTGAGCGTCTCAGTCGTCGCGACAAACGCGAATCGAGCACGTTTTGAACATCCACGCGACTGATTGTCCCAGTTCCAGTCGCGATAAACCGCGAAGTGAGAGGTGCAGCCGGCATTCCGCACCCTCACTTCGCGCGCCGACTAGCTGTCGCCCTGCTTCTGGACGGTGAGCTTGGCGAGCAGCTCGTCGGTGGTCAGCTCGGCGGCCTTGTCGGCGTCCGGCAGCTTGCGGCGCACCACCTCGGCGATCATGCGGGCGCGCTCCTCGTTGACCTTGCGGGCCAGCGTGGTGAGCTTCCAGCGCTTGTTGACGCCCTGGACCTTGATGCGGCGCAGCTGAGCGGTGAGCTGCTCGCGCTCCTCGACCTCGCACTCGGGCGTGGCCAGGGCGTAGGCGAACTCCGGCGTGTCGATGTTGCCGCGCACCCAGGCGCTGTCCTTCTTGAGGGCGGCGGCCGCCGTGGTGAGCACCTCGAGCAGCGTCTCCTTGTCGTCGATCGGGATCACGATCGAGAAGCGGGGCTCGTCGCCGTCGCCGGGCTGCTTCCAGTCCGAGTCCGGGAAGCTGGGGCTCAGCGACTCGACCACCTCCTGGCTGGAGGGCTCGACGCGCACGCGGTAGACGCCGCGGGCGGTGTCCGGGCGGTAGCCGAGCGAGCCCTTGTCGGTCTTGAGCGGCACCACGTAGGTGTTGGTGCCCTCGGTGCCGGCCATCGGGAAGTTGTCGTCGTTGACGGTGATGTTGAACAACATGATCGATACTCCGATTGAGTGTGAATGGGGCGGTGCGGACCGAACTGGTCCGCCACCATCCCCGGTATCAGGAATCAACAAGATGGCGCGAGCCCGCCACCAGCTATGGTGGCAGGCTCGTCGGGTAACCACAGCCTGGCTCAGCTGCGTTGCCACACCCGAAGCGTTTTTCCCCGCAACCAGATCGCCGACACAGGCTCGGAGACGTCTTGCGAGTACGTGCCCATAAGCGTTGACAGCTCCGTCACGTTGGTCGCATCGCGCTTGCCGTCCAACATCATGCGCAGCTCGTAGCGGCTCCCGACCAGCACCATCGCGTGTTTGCCAAACACGCTACCGCCGTTGTGTTGCAGGTCGAAGGCATGGTCCGCGAACACCGAGTGGGCGAGCTTACCACTCAGAAAGTCCTTGAGCGCCTCGGCGATGTTACCCCACAGCAGTCCGCCGAACGAGGAAGACCACTGCCCGCGCTTGAACACCTCCTCACAGTCGCCCGCGAAGCGCATGTGGTCGGCGTGTTGCATGCGTTTGAGCTGGACGATCGACGCGCGTTGGGCTTCCCCACGAGCACCGCCGAAGCAGATGTGGAACTCCGCCTTCAAGTTGTCGAGCACTGCCGAGATCCCAGCCGTGCCCATGCGTGAGGCGTGACGGATTTCGCCGCCGATCGCCACCGCGAGGTACATGGCCAGGCGCTCCGCCACTTCGCCGTGCACTTTCGTGCGCAGCAAGTTGGCTTCGCGCTCGATCGCGCTACCAACCGCCGCGCGTGCCATCGCGTCGGTCAGGTAGAAGTCGTTGAGCAGCCGCAAAACCGGCACGCTCTGGTCGACCATCTCGAACGCCAGGCGCGGCTTCGGGAACTTGCCGTGGCACTCTTCCTCGTGCCAGCGCAAGAAGAGATTGACCTCCTTTTTACGAGTGACCTGAACCATATCCACCGCTCCTGCGACCACGACTCCGGAACGACCATCCACAGACACGAGCTGCCCGGCGAAGTCACCGACACCCTGCCCATTTTTGCGGCAGCCCACCACGCAAGGCTTGCCCAGAACACGCGCGACGACCGCGGCGTGGCAGGTGGCACCACCGGTGGATGTGACGATGGCGACAGCGGCGAGCATGCCCCGGAGGTCATCGGGCGAAGTGTCGGGACGCACGAGCACGACTTGCTCGCCACGCGCCGCCGCCTGGACCGCTTCCTCCGACGTGCACACGACGCGACCGACAGCAGAGCCCGGAGACGCCGGCAGCCCCACTCCTACAAGACGGCTGGCGACCGCCGCGGAAAGCGCTTCCGGCTGGAATCCCGGAGACTGGAGCTGCTCGCGCTCAGATCGACTGACCGACGCCAAAGCCGCCGTCTTGTCGAGCGCCTTCGCCCAGTAAGACTGCACTGCCAGGGTCACCGCCGCCTCGGCCGAGAGCTTGGCCTTGCGCACCTGCAAGATGTAGAGCTTGCCCGCTTCGACCGTGAACTCGACGTCCACGACCTCTTTGCGGCGGGCGGCCAGCATCTCGAGCGTGCCTTTCAGCTCCGCGTACAACGCCGGATTCCACATGGACATCTGCTGGATTGGCGAAGCCTGACGAACACCGGCCACCACGTCCTCTCCCTGGGCATTAACGAGAAACTCGCCCCAGAGCCCGGCTTCGCCGGTAACGCAGTTACAGCTGAACGCCACCCCGGTCGCCGAGTTCTCGTTGAGGTTGCCGAACACCATCGCCTGGACGTTGATGGCCGTGCCCAGGTCGTTGGAGATCCGGTTGACGCGCCGGTATTCACGCGCCCGGTCGGTGTTCCACGAGCGCAACACCGCCTCCATCGCCATACTCAACTGCACCTTCGGGTCGTCCACCATCGGCGCGCCGGTGAACTTGTCAATCAGCCTGCGGTAAGACACAACCACGGTCGCCAGCGCTCGTTCGTCCAACTCGCTGTCGCGGCTGACAGAACGGGACTGTTTGACACTGCTCAGCGAGCGCTCGAATTCCTCTTGCGGCACTCCCAGTACGACATCGCCGAACATGGACAGGAAGCGCCGGTAGCAGTCGAGCGCGAAGCGCCGACCGTACAAGCGCCCCAGCCCTTCAACGATTTCCGGATTGATGCCGAGGTTGAGGATGCTATCCATCATGCCCGGCATCGACACCGCCGCGCCCGAGCGGACCGAGAGCAGAAGCGGGTTGTGAGCGTCGCCGAAGCGCTTGCCGGTCGCCTTTTCGACGGCGCTCAGTCCCCACTGGTTTTGCCATTGCACCCGCTTGGGCAGCACACCGTGCTGCGCAAACGCACGCGCCACCGCCGTCGTCACAGTGAAGCCCGGTGGCACCGGCATTCCGCTTGTCGCCATCTCCACCAAGCCAGCCCCCTTCCCCCCGAGAACCGCGGGAGTCGTGGGACCAGCTTCGGTGAAGACATAGGCGACCTTCTTACCCTTTTGGGTTCGAGTGGTTACCATGTTCTTCCTCGAGTAAAAGGAATCGTTCTTGTTAAAACGTGGAGACTAGTCGCGGCAGGAGCGTCCGCCGCCAAGGTTTGTCTCCAGGCTATGTCACCTCTGCCCCGCTCTAAATCGGGCAGTTCGACCCTCTTCAAAGAATCCAATTGAAGAGCGCCGACTTTGACTTCTCCTTTTCAGGACGCGGTCGCCAACCGCTGTTTGTCCCTCTTCGACCACCGGGGTCGAATCTGCCGAAACTCGTTTTGCAGCACACGCCAATCGATTCAAACAATGTGTTGAATCCTTAGAAAAGCGCATGCACAGCCACCCGACACCATTTCTGATGCAAGGTCCGGACTGCAGAACAAAACGAAATCTCTGGTAACGACTGTTCAGGGGACACTGAACAAGCCACCATCGCAGCCTGTTGCCAGGTCGATGATTCAAAATTGTCTAAATTTAAATTTTGTCGTCATTCAATTAGATTCGATGCACTGAGTGAGCGACTACGAGGACTAACCGCACATTCGTCACGCCTCAGAGACGAACGTTCCAGAAACCACCACGCATTTACCGGGATTCTATTGCGGTATTTACAGATGGTGTGTGTGTGCTTGCGAAGCCTCTGGAAGAGCCTGCACAGCGCGTTGCGACCGAAGTCCAAAACAACTTCCAACTCAAACCTCTCTAGAAATTCTCCCAACCCGGTGCTCGCCCACACTGTTAAACGCAGTATGGAAAGGTCGAAAAGGCTGATGGGGATTGGTTGTTTCGAGCGGTTTACGGGAGGAGAATTGTAGAGTTGTACGGTTATATTACTTCGCTCTAAGCTGCAAAACAATCACAGTGCTTTGGACCGACAAGGCGAAACCCACGTCTGGCTGGGCATTTCATCTACCCTTGTGATATTAGCTGTGTATTTCACACATTAAACATAGCGGCAATTCGTTAGCGAGGCTTAACTTTTCGATATTACCAGCGTTCCAAAACGGTCACTAGCACTAGCATTTCAGAAACAAATCCCGGGCACCAAATGCAGTACCAGACCAATGGGTAAATATTTTGAGTTGTTTCGAACGCAACGAAGCCGGCTTACAGCGCGACTAACAGTGGTTTGTCGCCTGACAAAAGTGATTTGTGACGCGAAAAAAGATGATCGTTTTGTACTAGGGAGGTTAGTAATTTAAAACCAGCGATGACGATGGTTTTGGATCGCAAAGGCCAATAAAAGCAGGCGACCGATAACCACGTACCAATTTTTATGAAATCTCCTGCGTTGGATCGTGATGGTACAAGCCATCCCTGGAGACTTTGTTCAACGGAGATTAGATAGCATGTATTTATATCTCTATATTGAGGGTATGTAAGATGCGAATCCTCGGACCAAAAAAGCGGCAAGGGGCGAGGGGGGGGGAAAACGAGCTGAATAGCGATAGCACAGGCAAAAACGATTCGAGTGCTTCTTCCAACGACAAGAACGAAGGGAAAGAAGCATCGGGCTTGTCTTTTTCTATTCCGCCGGATGATTTGATCTTTGGCGAGGCTGAAACTGATAAGGCGGACGACGAGAAATCGGTTTCGATTAAACCGATAACGCCTAAATCTGATCGCAAAACCGGTGCTGGATGGATTCCTGGAAAGGACGGCGCCAGCGGTCCTGCCAAAGACGCAAGCGACTCGTTGCCGGCTCCGCCTCCGGGGTTGTTTTCGCCGGGAGCTGACCCGGTATTAGGAGCACCACCTTCACTAGGCGGTATCGCTTTGCCGACTCCACCGACTGGACTTGGCGCAGCAGCAGGGGCTCCGCCGCCGCCGCCACCACCTCCGAAATTTAACTGGGCCGCACCGCAGGCGCCACCACCGCCGCCGAATTCTCCAGCCGGAGCCGGTGGTGCTCCGGGCTTAATTCTCCCCGATTTAAACGATAACAAACCACCGCCGCCTGGCTTGCCACCTTCTTTTCCAGCGCCGCCGCCGGGTCTCGCCGGGCTTGGCACTGCCACCGCGGACAATGCCCCGCTTCCGCCACTGGATAGTTTTCAATCACCGCCTGAAGGTTTTGCGGACCAGCTTCCTAACGTGCTCGACTTAACGGGCTCCGGCGCCACTTCACCTCGCACGCCACTATCGAAGCGTCCTCCGGCACGTGGGCGAATTCATAGCGAGCTTCATTTAGGCGACGTCGCCAAAACTTCCCCCGGTTCGCCAGCTGCATCGACGCCAACAGCTTCGTCAGCGGATTCTCCAGCTGCATCAACGCCAACGCCAACATCGTCGTCATCCGGTTCTCCAGCCGCAACAACGCCAACATCTTCGTCGGCCGGTCCTCCAGCTGCATCAAAACCATCTGCCTCGTTCACAGATTTACCAGCCGGTTTCGGGATGCCTTACGTGCCACCAAATCCGGCACTAGCTCAAAAATCGGCACCGGCGGCGACACCACCGACGCAGCCAGTCACACCGACTCCTGTTCCAAAACCCGCTGCACCAGCTCTGCCAATGCCTTCCCCGCCTCCGGTTATGCCGGCGCCTTCGCCATCTGAACCTGCCCGAGTGAAGCCGGAGCCAGTCGCACAAACACCGTTCGAACCAAAACCAATCGAAGCGAAACCGGCCGAACAAAAACCAGCCGAGCCAAAAGCAGCCGAAGCGATCCCGGTCGAATCAAAACTGGTCGATCAAAAACCGGCTACGTCACAACCGGCTCCGTCGCCTGCAAAACCTGCTCTCAGCCTGCCTGCAAAACCGTTTACGCCGCCGAAATCCGCACCGGCAGCTGAACCGATGCGACCAGCCAACGCACAATCCGCAAATAAATTGACTAGTTCGCGCGATGACAAAGCGTTGCCGAAGCCGAAGTCGTTTGGACAATTGACTTCGAAAAAAGGCCCCGGCGATTCACAGGTTTCCAGAACTCAGGACATCAAAGCGCCGAAACAACCGGGCAGCTACTTCACTAAGATCGGCGAAGACGACACAGATCTTCCGGTGCGCCCACCACAGACGCCTGCCACTCCGCGATTTCCTTTTCCAGACGACAGCATGCCCGCCATGCAGGCTGTTAATGAAATGCCATCGTGGGAGCCGGGGCAAAACGCTCCGGGATTCGACAATCTGCCTCCAGACGATTGGCAATTGGATGATGACGAAAGCATTGAAATTAAATCCGACATCGGCACGTACAATGACGGGTCACCACCCTCGGTATCACACACCGACCACGGCGACTCCTCTGAATTCGCGCCTGGCGCCTCAGAATTCGCAGCAGCCCCTGCAGCAGACGAACATCCTGCCGAATCAAACTATGATTCGTTTAAATCACAAGATTCTTCGCCCTTTAGCGGTTACGGATCTGAGACCGCAAGCGACTATCACGACTCATCGCAGAGCGGCACGGCAACTGAGTCTTCCGAGAACGTCACGGAAGCCGGCGACTATGCCGCTGACAGTTCACGCTATGCCGACGAACAACCGCATCTGAAGCTAGTCGAGCAAAGTTCGCGAGACTCGGAGCGATCCGTTCCCAACAGCAAACAATTCCGCGAAGCTTGCCTGGCCTCGAGCACGGCAGATTCCGCCATGGGCAATGAGAACTACAAAATCGCTTTGCCGCTCTTCAAAAAAGCGTACAAGCTCTTCAAGAAGGCGTCGGCGACTGATTCACAAGAGTTCGGTAACTGCCTGCATAAACTCGGCGATTGTTTCTATCACGAAGAAGAGTTTCAAGAAGCGCTCGATCACTACGAAGAGTTCGTCACCTGGGCAGCAACACGCGGAGATCGTCCTGACGCTCTCACCATCGTTGTCAATTTGAAACGCGCGCGCACTTTCCAAAAGCTGGACAGACTGCCTGAATGCGAGCAATCGTTTGACACTACCGTAAAAATGGCGAATCAATTTTTGCCGGTTTCGCATCCATTGTTTGCGGTGGTCTATAACAGCTACATTGCCATGATGCAGCTAGCTGGAACAGATTCGGAGCGCATCAAACAGGTAGAAGAACAGTTCGCAGAGAGAATGATGACGTCATCACGGACGGTGACAATCCCACAAGATTTGCAAGAAGAACTAAGCGCATGGACAGACGTTGAGCAAGCCGATCTCGATCGATTGGAACGTCAACGGCAGTTGCGCTTGTCGCGACAAATGTTTCAAAAAGAACCTTCTAAGTCGGGACAACTGGCTTACTCGATCAAGCATTCCGGAATTTGGCGAACACTGGCGATCACGGCAGGAACACTGGTTCTCGCAGGTGGCGTCTTGCTGGCCGTGATCGGCGGCATGGCCGTTATGGACACCGGTGACAAGAAAAACTCCAAAGCTGTCGACCCCGCACTCGCTCCTCTGGTCGGCAAAACCTATACCTCAGCCGACGGACTAAAGACTGTACTAATCGAAGAAGACGGAAAAGCCAAGATCACTTTCGGCGGCACCAACGTTCAAATGGCTGCCAAAGCCGGTCCGCCGAAGGAAGGCTTGGCCGAAGATATTCGCAAAATGGCGTTTGGAAAAACCAGCTACATTCTCGAACAAGTCGAAGACGGGCTCAAAGACCAGGATGGCACGATCCTTTATGAGCCCGACAACAAGAATTTGAAGATTCCAAAAGAGATGGAGCGCATTGCCGATCTGGCCAATTATTACTTCTCGCGACATCAGTCCAAGTATCCCAAGAAGCGTAAGAGCATTAGCGATATGGGCGCGGATGTGCGCTGGGAAAACCCGATAGGCAAAAGTGTCAAACCACTATTGAAAGCTCATGAATTCGAAAAATATGACGGTGAAGAAGAGCTCACTAAAATGTTGGAGAAGTACAAAACGGGACAGACAGTCTTCCCGCAGGACGGCAAGCCTGATGTTCCACCTGGTCTGATTGAATGTCTGAGCCTCATGCCGTTCGATGAGTATGACACCGAGGATAGTGTCGCCTTCATTGTCCGCAGCTATGACTCCAACGGCAAATTCCTGACTTCCAGCCTGCCAGGACAAGTGTTCGTGGTCTGCCAGAAAAACGGCATCAAGTTTCCTGTAATCAAACCTGAGCTTGTCAAATCTCCAATCAAGGATGCCAGTAAAACCAGCCTGCATATCAAACTACTGCCAACCCAATCTAAATAGCGCACCACATATACCACCACTTCCGGATCGATTCCGATTGGTCCGCGGTTGTGTTCAAACGGTCGTTGAACTCTGTTTTAAGAGCACTGAGATGAGGATGGACATTACCCGTCCCGCTCAATAGAATTTCTTCTACTCTTTACCATAGTAAAACAAATCCCAAAACGAAACGCACAATAACGAGGTTGTGAAACCTCGATTGTGCGCTCGCCCCCGAAGCGTTTAGCAACGGTTCAACATGAGCTACAACGGCGTTCGCCGGCGAGCAAGTAAATGCCCTTCAGCGTCAGTTCGTTGTCGACGATGTTGATTGCTTTGCGGCGCTGGTAGGCGTTGGCCAGTGGCGCAACCAGAGCGCTGTCGCCGCCGGTAGCGACGATCAGAGCGTCGGAGCCCAGCTCGCGTCGCGCCTGGTCGGCGTACGCACGAGCGATGCCGACGGTGGCCAGAAGCACGCCGTTGTCCATGCAGCTCCGCGTATCGTTACCGAGCAGCACACTGGACGGCGCCGTCGTGGCGGCGTGGTCGAGCAGAGCGCAGCGCGCAGCCAGAGTGTCGCGGGTCTGTTTCATCCCGAGGGTGAACAGCGCTCCGCGAAACGTGCCATCACCGGCGATGGCAGTCAAAGTAATGGCGGTACCCAGTCCAATCACAGCAACCGGTCGCCCCTTAGCGTGAAGCTTGAAGGCGGCGGCGGCAGCGGCTAGCAGGTCGGCGCCCAATTCATCGTTGGCTTTGAGAAGCGTCTGGTTTTTGCTTGTGATGACGAACAGCTCGCGGCCGCTCGATTCACACCAGGCGCTCACAGCCTTGGTTACTGCAGGGACTACCGAAGCCAGAACGACCGGCAAGTCGACGCGCGAAAGTGCGCCTCGAACTTTGCTGCGGACGTGCCTGGTCAGGAAGCTCCACTGCTCAAGAACAGCACCGTCTTCGACGACGGCGCATTTGACGCGCGTGTTGCCGGCATCAACGGCTAAAATCCTTGACATAGTTGCTCCCGAATTAGGCGGGGTGCCAATGCTCCTTTTGGAACAACTGGCACCCCGCGCTGGTTAACATGAGAGGATCGAGCGTTTATTCAACACTCGAGCAGCACCACAGATGGTGGCGCCTTACTTTGCGTCCTTGCCGTCACCCTTGCCATCGCTATCAGCGATGCGGCGCTCCAGCTCTGCACGCAGCTCGGCCGCGGTGCGCCTGGGCGCAGGCGGAGGAGACGTCGGGCGAGTCGCAGCGGGCTCGGTCGGCTCGACAGCAGGAGCCGGAGCGTCGGTCTTGCCGTCGCTGCCGGTGTGCTTGCCGTGCTCGACACCACCGTGGTTATCGCTGTCCGTCTCGCTCTTCGCTTCCGACCCACCGCCTGTGAAGAAGTTCACGATGGTGCGGCCGCCGATGAACAGGAAGTACAGGTAAGAGGCGCCCGCCAGAACGCGCAGAGGGAGCGCGCCGAGGAAGAGCGGAGAGGACATGACGCCGGCGAGCATGATCAAGCCGACGACAGCAGCCGTCAAGGCGTTGTTCCGGCTGACGCCGCGCGAGATAAGAAACTCGTAGACACGCTTGCTGGTTGAGCCGACGCCGATGAGCAGCGGCAGGACCAGAACCAAGCTGAAAACCCACATTCCACCTAGTCCGAACATATGCTGGTTCCTTTCAGGAAGTTGAATTGGATAGTCTGGGGACAGGCTCGAGGAGGACGAAGCGCATGCTCCGCCCTCCTTGCACTGAGAACGTTGTTCGAGCTTAGAGCCCGAACGAAACGAGCAGCTTCAAAAACGCCGCCGGCTGCAGAGCCACCCAGGTCAGAAGACCTGCCAGTGCGAGATACGCGCCGGCATAGACGATCTTCTGCCCGATTGGCACGCGGAAATACGATGGCGCCATCTCGGCTTGCTGATTGCGATACTGGATGGCAGTCCAGGACTGGCTCAGAATCAAGAACGCCATGATCATGTTGAACATGTTCAGTCCAACCAGGGTCATGAAGTAGATGAAAATCGGCACGCCGAGGAAGTACATCCGGCGTTCGATGGCGAGCGAAATTTTGCCACCATCCAGCGGTTCCAGCGGAACCAGGTTGAGCAGGTTGATGATCACGCCCCAGACACCCAGATTGAACAGCAGATTGCTGCCCAGAGCCGGCGCCAGAGCGATCACCGCGAGGCTGACCACGCCGCCGACCAGCGGTCCGGCGTAAGCGACAAAAGCCTCGTCACGGGCAGACGATGCCGACGAGAGCCGGACATAGGCGCCCAGGGGAGTGAAGATCGGCATCTCGACCGAGATGCCCTTCAAGCGAGCCGCATAGAAGTGGCCCATCTCGTGAATGAACACGAGCAAAATGATTCCGATAGCCATCGGCAGCGACTGGGTCAGGAGATACCAGAAGAGCACCGACAGAGCCATGGAACCGAGCGAGTTCAACCGTTCGTTATTCATGATTTCTCGACTTTCACGTGCGTTGAGACTTCGAGCGCGTGCACGCAGTGCGCTTTTCACTTCGTAAGAAGGCGTTAACTTAATCGGGGGCGGTGGGCTGTCGTCATGGTGATACGATGTTGTGACACAAAAGCGGGAAGCGCCATGTCCAACAACAACTACCGAGAAGATAGACCCTGGGGCAGTTTCATCATTCTTGACGATCAGTCCTACACCAAGGTCAAGCGTCTCGTGGTCAATCCCGGTCAGCGTCTCAGCTACCAGAGCCACAAGCACCGCGACGAGCACTGGGTTATAGTGCGCGGCACAGCCACTGTTACTCTGGATGACGAAACGAGAGATTACGTCTACGGAGACCACGTGTACGTGGGACGCGGCGTTAAGCACCGCATCACATGCAATGGCGAAGAACCTGTGGAGATCATCGAAGTGCAGACCGGAGACGCCTTCCCTGAGGAAGACATCGTCCGCTACTCCGACGACTATAACCGCGCCTGATTTTAGCAACGCATTTTGCAGAAGTGCTCGAAATTACGTAGTCAAATCACAGCAATTAATTGCGCTTCGCTGCCCCGCAGCAAAGCTGGACACAGCCCGGGAAGCGAAGGTGCAGCAACAAGCTACATCTTCGCCACCAGGACGGTGAGTTCAGGCGTGGAGAAACCACGCCTGAGCGGCTCAGTTCATCGACAGCAGCAAGAGAACGACGGCGGTGCCGTTGTTCAGCATGTGCGCGATAATCGGCACCCAGAGGCTGCCAGAGCGCCGGTACGACTCAGCCAGAATGGCGCCCGCGACGAAGTACGCGAGAAAGCCGCTCAGGTTGAAGTGCATGATGGCAAACGCCGCCGAGCTGACAACCAGCGCGACCACGTCTGCGGTGACCCTACGGGTGGTGCCGTTCTTGGAGATGGCACTGCGGGTCATGTTGTACAAGAAGCCGCGGAAAATCACCTCCTCGAAGATTGGTCCCAAGGTGACAAGCACAGCCAGAACGTAGAGCGGCCATCCGGCAAGCGACTTCAAGAAGTCAGCGGCAGGGTCGACAATCTCGGGCATCGGGATCATCTCGACGAATTTGCTGAAGATGATAATCACAAGCCATGTGACGACGCCGCGCCAAATCACTGACCACTTCTTGCCCTTGAAGCTATCGAGATTGAACCCGACGATTTTCTTGAGGCTGAGATTATCCTTGCCGAGTTGCCGTTTCAGATACCAAACTTCGCAGCCGAAACCGACGACAAAGCTGACAACAGAAGAGATCACCAGAAAGGGAAGGTAGTGGTCCGAGAAGATGCGCAGAGGCATGTTCGCGTCGTACAGTGCCGTCAGCATCACGAGTCCGATGACGCCGAGAGCTGAGAGAAAAGTAGCGGCGAAGTAAACGACAAGAGCGACACCGTAGGTCTTGGCTGACTTGCCGAGATCCCAGGGGAAATCTGAATTGAGCCGCGCCGTCGGATGGAACACGGAGTTCCAGGCGCGTGAGAGGAGATTGGTATTCATAAGGGTACTTTCGTGACCGAAGTTGGTCTTACATACGAGCAAACCCGACACTAGACAACACGCTTGGGGAGCGGGTTGTGACAGGGTGTTTTAGTTGGGTGGTTGTTTGTTTAGAGAAAAGAAAACGGTGGTGAAAGCAATTGGTGCCTGGAGCTTAGTAAAAACCATTAGCGCATGACAATCTTGACCAGCTCTCCTGCGCCCGCCCGGAGCTAATGTTTGTCTTATGCTGTTTTCAAAAGAGAAGATTAGAGGTGCTTATATAAACAGTGAAGCCAAAGGTAGATTAGGTCTTCGAGATCAGGATTCCATGTCAAGACCTAAACCATAGCTCTTATGAAACACCTAGCGTACATGTGCGAGCGTATTGCAAAGTGGAAATCGCGCTCGATTGTTCCCATAATGCTTATGCCGACCGGGTCTCAGGTCTTTAAGCAAACCATAGCGCAGCCGAGTGAAGCGCTCATTGCTTGTCATTAGCTAAAGCCTCGCACAGAAAGCCAAAAGCTTCTTGAGTTCATGCTCTCAACTCTGCTTGGTTTATCAGGTCAATTTAACTCATCAAACTGCTGCTTAACAAGAATCCAAACATCTGGATTCCAGATCCTGTAAACAAAAGAACATTCACCGCACAGAATCACTCGCCACTACCCGTGGTGCAAAACAGCATGTGAATGTCGCAATTGTTTCGGTATCTAGACAGTGCCCATCACCGTTTCGCTCGGAACTACGCTGGAACGTCAGGTCTCCATGTTGTTCTTCAGAATGCATTGAAACGCCAGCTCACAAAGTTCGTTCGCGCACGCTGTGTCAAGGCTTCCAATGGCTCGTTCAGGCAAGCGGAATCGGCTGTGAAGGCGTTCCAATGGCGCGTTACGAAACCGCGGCGAACGTTGACTCGCATCATTCTCGAACATATCCGTCCCAACCAGCAGTTTCATCGAGATTATCTGCTTTCCAGGTCACTGCCAAACGCTGCCACAAGCAGGTTTTCACGAAGTCCGACATTCGAGGCTGTTCTCGACGTCCTTCGCGGCAGTATCACATTCGATACCAGTACGAAAGGAAATTACCATGGCCGAAAAATCAACCCGCAAGAACAGCCGAAAACCGGCTGCTTCTTCTCGAGGACTCAATTACAGCATCACAGTTCGCATCCGTATCACGAAGTCCGTGGGCACCGTAGCTGGTGTGCGCGAATGCATCGCTCAAGCTGGTGGTTTTACCGGCGCAATCGACAGCGGTCGTGCCACGAAAGCCTACAGCGAACGCGACGTCACGATCAGTCTGCGCGACGAGCAACACGCCGAAACCGTGCTAGCCAAACTGGCTCGTATCGAAGGCGTGCAAGTGATGGCCTCTTCCAACTCGGTGTTCCTCAAACATCGCGGCGGCAAGATCTCGGTTGTGCCGAAGCTCAACATCACCTCGCGTGAAGAACTTTCCGAAGTCTACACGCCGGGCGTTGCGCAGGTCTGCATGGCCATTCACAAGAACCCCGAGAAAGCCTGGTCGCTGACGATCAAGAGCAACATGGTCGCCGTGGTTAGCGACGGCTCGCGCGTGCTCAGCTTAGGCGACATCGGTCCCAAGGCCGCTCTGCCGGTGATGGAAGGTAAAGCGATGCTGTTCAAGCGCTTCGGCGACGTCGACGCTTTCCCGATCACGCTCGACACGCAGGACACCGACGAGATCGTGCGCACGATTCAGATTATCGCTCCGGTGTTCGGCGCGATCAATCTCGAAGACATCGCCTCGCCGCGCTGTTACGACATCGAGCGCCGCCTGCGTGAAACGCTCGACATTCCGGTGTTTCACGATGACCAGCACGCCACCGCCGTGGTGGTTGTCGCAGCTGCGATCAACGCAGCGAAACTCGTCGGCAAGCCGCTCTCCAGCCTGAAGCTCGTCGCCGCCGGCACTGGTGCCGCTGGTCTGGCCTGCATCAAGTTGCTGAACGCCGCCGGCATCACCAACATCATCGCCTACAACCGCAAAGGCGCCGTACACGCCGGCAGCACCGAGCTGTCCGAGCCGGAACAGTGGCTGGTCCAGAACACGAACCAGAGCGGCTTCAAGGGCACTCTCAAGAAGGCTCTGGCCGGAGCCGACATGTTCCTCGGACTGGCAGCTTCGAACTTGCTCAAGGGCAAGGACCTCAAGGTGATGAACAAGGACGCCATCGTCTTTGCGCTCGCCAACCCGATTCCCGAGGTTCTGCCGGAAGACGCAGCACCTTACGTGCGCGTGATTGGCACAGGCGGTTCCAACTACCCTAACCAGATCAACAATGCTCTGGTTTTCCCAGGCATGTTCCGCGGTGCCCTGCGCGCCCGTGTGCCGCAGATCACCGAAGACATGAAGATGGCTGCCGCAGTCGCTCTGGCCGCTGTCGTCACCGACGACGAACTGCACGAAGACCTCGTCATCCCGAGCGTCCTCGACCCGCGCGTCGCCAAAGCGATCGCGCAAGCAGTCGTCAAAGTCGCCGTCGACAAAGGTCTCGCCCGGCGCGTCCCGTCGCCCGACGAGATTTAGTTCGAATCGGCCGCCCGACGATTCCGTTCGCCGTCGTCCGACGATTCCGTTAGCCGTCGCCCGGCGAGATTCAAACCGCAATCAGTCGCTCGACTGCCGCGAATAGCATCAGCCAATCGGCTGTGCAAGTTCGCGTGAATCATGTGACAGCAGGAGGTGGTGACCGCACCACCTCCTGCTCGTCGCTGCGACTCATGAGATTCCTCATCCGTAATGCCACGACACCACATCGAAATGCCACGCCACCACAAGCGATGGCATTACTTTTCCTCTTCGTTTCTCCAGACCCGCCTACTACACAATGTCGGCGTCCCAAAATACGACATTTGGGGAACCGGGCTTCCCATTCTTAATGTCAAGGTGTGCCCAAGTGCGCCAAATTCGCCTTTTTTTGGGGAAGCGCACTTCACCTTGACAAAACACACCTCAAATTTCGCAATTTTCCGAACGATTTTCGCGAACTTCAAATAATCGAGAATAATCGAGCCGTCCCGAACGACAAGAATCAGATCACATGCGCTTTTAAAGCGGCGTGTTCCACGGCACTTTATTCAACCCACCCGGATCCGAGATAAGCCGATGAATAGTCCGATCCATGCGCGCTCGGTCCTTTCTGCACGCTGCATCATTCCAAAATTCTCTGCCAATAAAATACTCGGTGACGAACTGTTTCCAGCCAGAATAAGCCTTTTGAATGCGTTTGGCGAATGGTCGCATTAGCTCAAACGCTTCGTCTTTACCGATATATCCAGCGGCACAACCCCATCGACAGAGTGAGATGTTGCGAGACAAATCCCAGGCCAAGATTCCACGATCGCCAAACTTATCGCCATACTTCCTCATCAACTTCACTTTAGGCGTCGTGTCAGTGCTCGGAATTTGCGGAAGCTTTTTTCGAAGCTCGCGCCACGATTGATTATGTCCATTGTTCGAGTGACTTTCGATCATCCGAAGAAGCTCGTCTCTATTAGTGATTCCCCAATAACTCTTCAACGTGCGACGTTCTTCTGCCACGTTTTTCGAATTCAAAATTCGCCCTGTAAGCGATTCAAATCCCTGCGTATTGAATTCGAACATCGTCGCGGAGCAAGCAAGCATAAACCGCCTGGCAGGGTCCTTCTCAGCGTTCAGGTGATCGTATTCGAAATCGGCAAGGTTATCAAAATCATCCGGATAGGAATAAGGACCAACGCTCTCGGCCAGCTTCAAATCGGCTCTAGCACCGGCAAAATCGTACAAACGCATTTTGGCCCAACTGCGAAGCTGATACAGATCAGCATTCTGAATTCCCTGCTGCAAAACGAGCGAACAGGCTGACTCAGCCAATTTGTACCTGCAATCGTAGTACTCGATTTTGGCACGAAGCAAAAGGGCAGTCGGATCTTTCGGATTAGCCGTATAACCCTTCGCCATATCCTGCCTGGCTAAAGCGATTCGCCCTGCGTCGAAGTACTGAATCCCGCGAAGACAAAGGTATTCAACCACCGTCGGCTCCATCGCGATCAAAGTGTTGAAGTCCTCGATCGCTTTGCGGTAGTTTCGTTTGGCACCATAAGCCACTCCCCGAAGTTTGATCGCTTCGACCAATTTGGGCTCCTGAGCGAGCGCCTTATCGAGGTACCAGATTGCGATATCATGATCGGAGCGCCATTGCTGTTCTGTTTTAGCCATTCCTAAATTGCATTTTATCGAATTCGGATCCAGCTTTAATCCAGCCTGAAAGCAACGTTCGGCCTTTTTGAAATCACGCGCCTTCAGGGCAATCACACCTTCCTCATAGTTATTGTCCGCTGGTGCTGTGGTTTTTGGTTGACCACCGCTTTTGATCTGTTTGTTTGCATCAGAACTGCGAACGACTGTCTTAGCAGATGCCGCATCCAATGCGACTCCTGAGCCGATCACTAGCGTCGTGATAAAAAAGATAGTTTTTGGAAGCATTCGAAGACAATCCTTTTGTTTCTGTTCTAATAGCGGAGAGCGGGATTTTGTGCGCCTTTAGCGTTCGACGCGGAAAAAAAATTCTGTCAGCTATGCCGGTGTCTATTACGGAAATTATTTTGCAAAACTAATCGGCGAGTAGAAATCATTCTATTTTGCAGCAACTCCAAGAGGCGTGTTCCAGGGAATCTTGGGCAGCCCAAATCTTGGGTTCATAAGCCTGCCAGTCGTGCGACCGATTCTGTGCTTGTCTTCGGCAAACTCTTTTTCTCCGAGGAAAAATCGTTTGCCGATGAAATATTCGTCGACGACTTGTTTCCAGCCGCCGCAAAGTTTTTGCACTTGCGCCGCGATTGGCATCATCAATGCAAAAGCCTCGTCCTTGGTGAGATAACCGCAACGATAGCCCCAGCGACAGAGATAAATCACGCGACAAAGATCCCAGACGCGCAGACCTCTGTCACCCAGTTGTTTATCAAACTGTTTCACCAAATTAAGTCTATAACCTGAACTTTTGGATAGTTCACGAGTTCGCATCGACTGCCATACTGCATTATCGCCTTGCTCCGACAAGCGCTTCATGACCGCGATCAGCTGTTCTCGGTTGGTGGCACCATATTTGCTCCGCAGCATGTACTGCGTATGTTTAATACTGTCTGGATTTAATTCGATTCCGGCGAGCGACTCAGAACCCTGGCTGTTGTATTCGTAGAGCGGAGCCGAGCAGGCAAGCGCAAAACGTCTCGCCGGGCTCTTCTCGGCATTTTTGTGATCGCTTTCGTAATTGACCAATGTTTCCAGTTCGTCCGCATAATCAAAGTGGCTAGAGCTTTCGGCTAGCTTAAGATCGGAGCGCGCACCGACAAAATCGAACAGTCGCGTTTTTGCAACACTGCGCAGCCAGAACGCTTTATTACTGGCGAAACCTTGATTGATGATGTTATTACAAGCCGCTTTGACGATGTCGAAATTGCCGTTGTAGTCATCGAGCATGGCGCGCAACAAAAGCGCGGTCGGATTGTTCGGATTTTTCGCATAGCCCTTAATCAAGTCGGTGCGGGCTTCTTCGATTCTGGTCAATTCAAAATATTCCATGCCTCGATGGCACAAATAGTCGATGTCATCTGGCTTCATCGCGATCAACGTATTAAAATCGCGCAGCGCTTGTTGATGCTGATCGTTATATGAATAGGCGAGGCCCCTCATTCTTAGCGCTTCTATATACTTCGGATTAGTTGCGATCGCCTTATTAAAAAACGATATTGCCTCTGTATAACCTATCTTTTTATCGTACATCGCAAGCCGACCAAGTCCGTAGTTGCATTTCGCATTTTTCGGATCTAGCGCTAAGCCTTCTCTGAAGAGCTTTTCGGTCGCACTCGTGTTGACACTGCGTGAATTGAGCCGTGACATGCCGGCTTCAAACTTGATGTCTGCGGGCGAAAGTGGAGTCGAGCTCGCGGTTTTCACAAGCTTCTTACCAGCTGTTCCATTCGCGGGCAGTTGAGCGAAACCCGTATCCTGACAGGCTATAAGACAAACCAAAAGACCGAAAATATTCAAAATCGATTTTCTAATCATTTAAAAACATGACCGTTTAATGAATCGCTCACAGTTTAGCTGATCTGGAGTAAGCTAATGGTCATCAGTTTCATTAAATGGTTTCGGTCGCAAAACATGAAGAAGAGCAAAAAAACTATCAACCCTCTCTACGTGATCGCCCTTGTAGTGTCAATCTTTGGCGGCATCGCCTACGGGACGTTCGCCTCCAAAACAACTTCTCTCAAGCAGATGTCGACAAGCGATCTGGAAAAACTGCTAGTCGACAAAGAAACCGCGCACAAAAACATCGAAGAAATCTACATCGTCCCGGATGGCGATTCACACTGGATTGTGAAACTAAAAACGATCACGCCCAAAGAGCAAGTGGTGAGATGGAAACCGTCTGACGACAACAATGACGTCTGGGAAATTGCCAGCCAATACGGGATCAAAATGCGAGTCGATCACGGCGAATCAGGTTCTGATGCGCTTTTCAAAAGCCTGTTCGGGATGAACCAAACAGACTCAGAATGATTTTGTGATTGTTTAAACGCCGGCCGTACTCATCACATGTTGAGTGGTCAGAATCGCATTTTCACGCCCGTACAAAACAGTCATGTTTTTTAAACGCGCTGCGATGTCGGGTGTGAGCGCGTTGGGCAGCATGCGCCAGACCCAGTTTCCTTCGGCTGATGCGGGCAAGTTCATGCGCGCGGTGGAGCCGAGACCGAGGATGTCTTGCATCGGGATTAGCGCGATGCAGGACACCGACGCGAATGCGGTTTGGATGAAATCCCAGTTGATGCTTTTTCCATCTGATCTAAGGTAGTTGAGACAGCGAAGTCGTTCCTTTTCTGTTTGTTCTTGATCGCGCGTATTGCCTTCACCGGCCTTGCTTTCAAACCAGCCGATGGCGGTGTCGTTGTCGTGCGTTCCTGTATAAACGACCGAGTGCGGTAAATGGTTGTGAGGCAGATCGATGTTGCAAGAGTCAGACCCGAACGCCATTTGCAGAATTCGCATGCCTGGAAATTCAAAACTGTCTCTCAGTTCTTCGACATCAGGTGTAATGACGCCTAGGTCTTCGACAATGATGGGCAGTGTGTCTCCGAAGTGTTTCTGGAGCGCGGAGAAGAATTCCATGCCAGGGGCCGGGACCCATTTTCCGTTTTGCGCTGTGGTTTCGCCGTAAGGAATTTCCCAGCAGGCAGCGAAGCCCCGGAAGTGATCGATGCGAACCACGTCGACGATTTCCAGCGATGACTCGATGCGTTTGACCCACCAATCGAAATTTTCCTCGCGCAACCTATCCCAGTTGTAGAGCGGGTTTCCCCAAAGTTGCCCAGTTGCGCTAAAGTAATCGGGCGGAACACCTGATACCACTATTGGTACTCCGTCCTCATCCAGTTTGAAGTACTCCGGATTGCGCCAGACGTCCGAGGAATCGTAGGCTACAAAGATCGGCAGATCGCCGACGATGGCGATTTTCTTTTCGTTAGCGTATTGCTTGAGGCGCTGCCATTGCTTGAAAAACAGGTACTGGAAGAACTTCTGTTCTTCCGTTTCCATCGAGTAATCTTTTTCCGCTTTAGCGATTGCGTCAGGCTTGCGCATGGCCAGCTCTGGTTTCCAGTTGTTCCAGGAAACGCTGTTGTGTTTTTCTTTGAGCACGCGGAACAGCGCATAATCATCGAGCCACTGACTGTTCTTCTGACAGAACGCCAGGAACGCCGTTTGCAGAGCGGTATCCGTCATGTTGCGGAAATTTTGAAATGCCTTGGCGAGCAGTTTGCCTTTGTATTCGATCACTTCGCCGTAGCTGATTTTATCAACCGGAAATTTCGGAACGTCCTTGACGTCGTCTTCTTCGAGAAATCGCTCTTCGACTAATTCGTCGAGACTGACGAACAAGGGGTTGCCTGCAAACGCGGAAAGGCACTGATACGGCGAGTCACCGTAGCCGGTCGGACCAAGCGGCAAGATTTGCCAGATGTGCTGATCGGCTTCTTCCAGGAAGTCGATGAACTGATACGCCTCTTTGCCGAGATCGCCTATGCCGTACTTGCTCGAAAGTGAGCTCGGGTGAAAGAGAATTCCGCTTGACCTTGGAAATTTCAATGGTTTAGTCCTTATCGCAACTGACAACAGGTGTGGGATCGAGATGGGATTCTACAAGATTTCGTCGGACCGGAGCGCACGACGATACCGGCGGTGACTCGTTTTCATGAGGTGGCTGGCTTCGCGAAGCTCACGCCAATCACTATATAAATGAGGGCCGCTCTGATGTTTATTCCAACATTTTGGGACAAAACATCAGGTTTTGGCTGAGGATGTCGGATTCAAACTGCAAATGTCGAAGATCGAAACTGGTGGATCGTGATGTTGAGGACGAAGCTTTACGGTGCTTGTGGTCAAACAGCTCTTGATAAATTCGATATTGAAGCTAATTTGATCGATATTTCGAGGCGGAAAACCGCATGGGCTCTAAATTGCAGTAAGCGCGGTGAAACCCGGGACAGTCGCCAAGAAATCGACGTTGCGCTAATTGCGATATACCTTAACCTCCATTAATTTCGTGTTTTAATTATATAGGCGTGGCACCGCAGCTAGCGCCACAAGAGCGCTAGTGTTCCAGGAAGTCAAGTGGAATCGGACTCTCGAGGGTGCGAACAGTGCAGGCCGGGGCGAATTTGCCCGGCTTTTCTTCCTGACCCCGGCTGTGTTAGGAATACTTACATTCGTTTTAACCTTACGCACAAGAGAAATCACCTGCACCAAGCCAGCTGACAAACTCACTTAGTTTCCAGCTCAACTCCCTTCGGGGACAGGTATCTCTACGCGTTTTACCAAGAAAGGACCGCAGCACCACGCGTTCCCGTTTTCGCCTTTAGGCGCGTTCTCGTCAACGAGCGCGTCTGATCAGTGCATGCACAGGAGCTTTCACAGTTCCAACGTTTGCACTAACACCAACACGAGCGATGTCAACCCGCTTGTGCTCTGCGTTCTTGCAGGTGTCCTTCGGGGCAAGAACTGCACTGATTCGACCGACTCGTTGACGTAACACGCGCCCGCTCTCTATCACGAGCAGCATGCGCGATTTTTTAACTTAAACCGAAAGGAAATCGCAAAATGAAAAAGCACATCACGATCAACGTGATGGGGCAGCTGCTCGTGGGAGATCCGTTCCATCCCGACAGTGCCGCATCACAAGAAGCACGCGCTAAGTTCGTCAAACATCTCCAGGAGATGAAGCGACTTGGCGTGCAAGGAGTCTCCATCGATTTTTGGTGGGGATTGATTCAACCGGAAGAAGGTCCAATCGATTGGACGAAGCCCGGTGCCAAGTACTACGACTGGATCGTCAACTCGATCATCGCCGCAGGCTTGAAGGTCATCCCCATTCTCAGCATGCACCAGTGTGGTGGCAATGTGGGTGACGACGTGTTCGTTCCGATCCCGAAGTGGGTTTGGGAGAAGTTGGCTCGTTTGCTCGGCGATGCGAATTTCGCAAAGTTCGTGTCTGAGCAAGGCAATGTCTGCGACGAGTTCGTCTCGTTCTGGGCAACGCATCTCATCCTGGCTGATTACCTCGCGTTCGTTAAATCCTTCCGCGATCACTTCGCGGACCGGGTTGAGCACATCGCGGAGATCAACATCAGCCTCGGGCCGGCCGGCGAACTGCGTTACCCGTCCTACAACTCCCACGACAAGGGCACCGATTACCCGACTCGTGGCGCCTTGCAGTGCTATTCGAAGCTGGCGCTCGAGTCGTTCCGGCTCTTCGCGCTGGACAAGTATGGCTCGCTTGCGGGCATCGACAAGGTCTGGGGGACGAACCTGGTAGGTGGACAGGAGCTCCGCCCGCCGTCCAATCCGAAGCAGTTCTTCGCTGACTCTGACCACATGGACATGCAGTACGGTCGAGACTTCTTCGACTGGTACGCGGAGCAGCCCATGAAGCACGCTCGGCTGGTGCTCAAGGGAGTGTTCGAAATCCTCGCGTCCGACGATTCCCCGATGAAGGGCATCGACATCGGCGTCAAGGTGCCCGGCATTCACTGGCTCACCGGTCGCTACGTGTACGACGCCAAGATGACGAGCGAACAGCTCGAAACCGAGGTGGCGGGCATCATCCAGCAGTACACGCTGGAGAACGCCACGGGTAAGGATGCCACCACGTTTGGTGCTGGCCTTGCGGACAAAGTGGCGGCTCACATCCGCACGCGTACGCAGAACTGGGCTCCTAACGTTGATGGTGGCGCGCTGATGCTGGGCAGCCGACTGGCTGAACTGGCGGCGGGGCTGATTCGGACCTCGGACAGCAACGATTGGGACAAGGACGAGGCCGGTCACGGTTATCGCCCCCTGATCAAGCTGTTCGCGGAGTTCGAAGGCAACCGCAACAGCCGCCTCGTGATGCACTTCACCTGCCTTGAAATGGCTGACGGTGAGGTCGCGGAGCGGGGTGCCGACTCGGTGGCATCGTCACTGGTGCGCTGGGTTGGGCAGGAAGCTCAGCGGCAAGGCGTTCCCATCAAGGGAGAAAACGCCGTGTCGTGGACGCTGCCCGATCCGTTGGCATGGGAGCGCATGCGCAGCCACCTGGCCTCCGACCCACTGCTCCTCTGTCAGAGGCTGAAGCGCGAGGCCACGCGTGGTGATCAGACCGGGCGGCTGGCCGGTTTGTACGAGGGTCTGACGATCCTGCGTATGAACCATGTCGCCGAGGACCCGGTGGCGAATCAGGAGATGGCCAAAACCGTCGCCTACGTCGCCGAGGGAGTGGACGTGCAGGTGGTCGAGGCATCCGCTCCGGTGGGTGAGTTCTCGGTCGATAGCAGCGACGCCGTGGTGAATGCGGACGCGAGCACGGTACTGCCTGCAGTGCCTGCGCTCGTCAAGCCAGCTGCGGCTAGCCCAGTCAAACCTGCACAGGTAGTCGTCGAACGCTCACCCGAGCCGCCGGCGCAAGCAGAAAAGGTCGCCTGAGGGTTCGCTCTCGGTGACCGAGTACCGGGGAGGGATGCGCAAGTATCCCTCTCCGGTGCGCCTTTTGGTTGAACAGTCAACACAACGCCTGCTGCCCTCCCGGGACAGCAAAGCCGTTTAACCGCCGGGAGGAAAGGGAGTTTCATTATGAAAACCGAAACATTCAGAGGTGAGCTTGTCGCAACCACTGGCTCCCTCGAGCCTCTCGGTGCGACTGTTCATCAAAATGGCGTTAACTTCGCCGTTCACTCGGGCGCTGACCGCGTCTCGCTTCTCATCTTCGCCAACGCAGGCGACATCGAACCCACGCAAGTGGTGGCGATGAACAAAACCGACCGTGTCTTCCACGTCTTCGTCGAGGGGTTGAAGGCTTCTGCCTTTTATCTCTTCACCGCCTATGGTGCCTGGGACCCGACCAATGGCGACCGCTACAACGCGGGCAGCCAGCTGATCGACCCGATGGCGCGCATGGTGGTTGGCACGAAGGATTGGCTGGCTCCGGTCGCGTTCGACAACAGCAACCCTCTCGATGCGACGCGCCATCTGCGCATCGGCAAGGTCGAGAAGAGCGTCACGCCGAAATGCGTGGTGCTCGACTCCGACTTCGACTGGCAGGGCGACAAAGCGCCCAACACGCCGCTTGTCGAAACCGTCGTGTACGAAGTGTCCGTGGCCGGCATGACCGGACGTTCCAACAGCCCGACCAAGTTGCGCGGGACGTTCAAGGGCATGGTAGACGCGATTCCGCACCTCAAGCGCCTTGGGGTGACAGCAGTCGAACTGTTGCCGATGATGACCTGGTATCGCAAGACGCCGTTCATCAACCCGGTAACCGGCGAGCTGCTCGAAAACGCGTGGGGTTACAACACCATCGCCTTCGGTTCGCCCGACGAAGGACTCGCCACCATCCGCGGTGCTGAGAGCGTCGAGTTCAAGGAGCTGATTCGCGCGTTGCACAAGGCCGGCATCGAGGTCATCCTCGACATCGTCCCCAACCACACCGCCGAATCCCACGAGCACGGTCCGTCGATCAGCCTGCGCGGGCTCGACAACAAGACCTACTTCCTGCTCGTGCCGGGGCAGCTCGACAAGTACATCAACTACTCCGGCTGCGGCAACACGCTCAACTGCAACGACCCGGTCGTTCGCAAGTTCATCCTCGACATCCTGCGTCGCTGGGTGGTTGAGTATCACGTCGATGGCTTCAGGTTCGACCTGGCCGCCATCCTCGGCGTCAACTCCGACCTCACGGTTTCGGCTGAATCGCCGGTGCTCATCGAAATCGGCTCTGACCCGGTGCTCCGGAACATCAAGCTGATTGCCGAGCCGTGGAGCATTGGCGTCTATCTGATGGGGCAGTTCAAGGCGCCCTGGTCAGAGTGGAACGGGCGGTATCGCGACACCGTGCGCGCCTTCGTAAGAGGGGAAGCCGGTCAAGTTGCGATGCTGGCGACTAGCCTTGCCGGTTCGCAGGACTGGTTCGGTAACGGTCAGAACCGTCGGTCGTCGATCAACTTCGTCACCGCCCATGATGGCTTCTCGTTGATGGACCTCGTGTCCTACGACGGCAAGCACAATCTGGCCAATGGCGAAAACGGCAACGACGGCGAAAGCCACAACCGGAGCTGGAACTGCGGATACGAGGGCAACCTCGCCGACGCGCCAATCTCCGAAGACGAGAAGCGGAACATCGATGCGTTGCGCCGCAAGCAGATCAAGAACTTCTTGACCCTGCTCATGGTCAGCCGCGGTGTGCCGATGATTGTCTACGGCGATGAGATGGGTCGTACCAACGGTGGCAACAACAACCCCTGGTGCCAAAACGAGCTCAACCAGCTTGACTGGAGCCTGCTCGAAAAGAACCCCGACCTGTTCCGTTTCGCGTGCATGATGATCGACTTCCGCAAGCGCCACTACCTCGGCGGCCGTGGGCATTCGCCTGCGTTCCGTCCGTTCACCTGGCACGGCGTCACGCCCAATCAGCCGGACTTCTCCGAGCACGCCCGGTTTATCGCCGTGGAGCTTGGTCAGTTCGATGTTGAAGGCGTCGACAAGGATCAGTCGGTATACGTGGCAACAAACGGCTACTGGGAGCCCATCACGGTGACGTTGCCGGAAGGCAACTGGTGCCGCATCGTCGACACGAACCTCGCTTCCGGCGAGGACATCGTGGAAGATGGTGCCGTCACTGTGGTAGCAAAAGAGTACGTCCTGCAGCCGCGCTCGACCATCGTGTTGATGCGTAAGTAAGCTGAGCGTTCTCGATAGAGTACAGGTGCTTCGGCGCTTGTGCTCGGGGTTCTAAGGCGACGGTAGCGAAAGCTGCCGTTGTCTTATCAACGCGGGGGCGCTGTCGACGCAAGTCTTCAGCGCCCAAACAGGCGGCGGAACTCATGTTCCATCGCCTGGCAGTCTGGTGGCAGGTTCAAACCCTGTCGTGGCTCGAGGTGAGTCGTCCAGGCGGGCGGCTCGATTTTCTATAACTGCGGAAACGACTGCGCGAACGTCTCGCGATAGCCGAATCCGTGCTTGCAACCCGTGGATGGACCGGTAGACCGGACACCATCTGCATCTCAGGAGAATTGAGTTTATGAATACCAACAATCGTCAGAACCTGCAGTGCGTCGCTCGTGGTGAAGGTTTCGTCCCGGTCACCGAGGCGACCTACTTCATCCACCAGGAACCGGTCCACAGCGGTCTGTTCGAGATGATCGGCGGCTCGTGGCAGCCCGTGCACAACACCGACACGTCGCTGCGCGTGCGCACCTGCGTCAACCGCGACGGTCTCTTCCGCGCCATCGAGGACATGGAGAAGCCCGCCCGCGCCGAGAAGCGCTACGTCGGCATCTTCAGCGCCTACCAGACCTCCAGCGAACGGCACCCCTCGATGCCCTACTACCCGCCGATGTGCCCGGCCTACACCAGCGTCCGCCACTTCGAGACCGACAAGGGCCCCGACTTCTACAAGGACGCCGGTAGCCGCCGCACCTTCAAGTCGATGGTGGTCAACGCCGACGCCCCCGAACTCGCCGCCGCCTGAACGTCGCTGCACCATAACCGACCGGGGGACCGCCGTGCTCTTTTGCATGGCGGCCCGCCTCCGGCTCTTTTCCCGATCACGAGACCTCGTTTGAAGGAGACAACACATATGAATGCACTCGCGACAGCACCGAAATTCCCGGCTATAACCGCGGCTTACGGATCAAGCACGCCTGGGTCAACCAAAGGCATGATGCTGGTTCGGGGCGAATTCGGTCACTCGACAGAGCATGTCGACTACGCCGACATGGAAGTCTGGTTCAGCGCCAATCACCCGGAGGTCTTCACCACCGATGGTGGCAAGCGCACCTTCGACCTCGAGCGCGTCACTGAGACGATGCTGAAGGCCTACTTTGCGCACGACCGCAGCAACAAGCCGTTGCCAAAGGGCTTCGAACTCGGATGCATGGTCGACACGACGAAGCATCCGTACTTCAGCTACGCTCGCAACTTCACCGGCTGGGCGCCTGCCATCGCCGCTGGTGTCACTGACGTCGACGGACACGTCCGCATCGAGACCATCCCGGTGAAGTAGTGACTACCGACTAGCCCCGCGCCTTCAACGGCACGAAACGGCATGAAAAGCGGGTGGAGCCTTCGGGCTTCCACCTTGCTTTTCATTCGAACCAAACCTACTATTTACATTAGTTGCTCGAGATTAATCTCCACGACTGGGGATATGAAGGGCGAGATTCCTTCTACTGTTTCCACAGGGCGTTGATCTGTATAGCTGCGGGCAAACTGGACAGAACGGGCTGGAGTGCGGGATTACAATGCTATCAAGTAAAAGTGGTGCCTTTTGCCGCTTTGTTGCTTCAGTATAGGCCGAACGAAAACACTGCGTTTCGGGACTACGACTCGATTTTCTTTAACGCAAACATTAGGTTTTGGGACTCGCCTATGTTGTTACAATGATTTGTTTAGTACTCGCGTTTATAATCGTGTAGAAATTCCATCCCGCAAAACGATGTCCCAAAGCCATTCGCGACCGTCGGCACAAAAAATTAGAATCTCAGCTGATCAACGGTGCGTTGTATGGATCGAAGAGGATTGGCGAGAACCGTGCCGCGCACAAAATTCACGATCGCAAAATTCAAGAAAAATCCCGAGCAAACTTCAGCGCTGTATTCCATGTCGTCGTCGAATCCAGTTCTCTTGCAAGCTCGGATGTCTTTAGCAACCTATAATAGACCGGTCTATTTTAAGCCCATAAAAAAAGATACACAGAAGTGGAGCGCATCAAGAAGATGATGCGCTCCGGTCTGTTCTCCCGACACGCTAGGCGTGAACAGGTTTACCGGCAGCCAACAGTTGTGCCTGTTGGATGCCCGAAAGCCTTAGCGGCAGATGCGGCGATAGCCGACGAGGTAACCCCAGTTGTCGTACACCGGCTCGCGAAACTCGCGGCAGGGACGATAGCGCTGCGGCGGCGCGCAGTCGTAGCAGGGCTGCTGATAGCCGCGTGGACGACCCTGGTAGTGGCGCTGGCTGTCGAAGGTCTGCTGGTCGCCGATGGCGCCGCCGCCCAGAGCGCCGGCAGTGGCACCGATGATGGCGCCCGTGGCATCGCCGGTGATGGCACCGCCGATGATGGCACCGCCAGCGGCGCCGATCAGACCGTATTGCTGTCCCAGGGGAGTGGCGCATCCGCCCAGAAACAGGACGGCAGCCAGAGAGAAGATGGAGAGGATGGTACGCATGATTAACTCCGTGACCCGAAAAGGGTCAAAATGTAGTATTGATGGGCTCAGGCCGAGGCCCGAGTAACTGCCGGAACGTCTAGAAGCGATCTCTCGCTTCTAGACTTCATCCACCGAGGGTGGACGTTTGTTTCACGTTCGCGAAAACACGAACGATTAGCTCAGCCGACGAGGCATGTTCGGTTCGGCTTTCAGTGCCTCACTGACAGCTTCGGCACCGATTTTTGAGCTGTAATCACCGATGTGGCGAGCGGCAATCTCGACGATGACGAAGAAGCAGTATTGGTTCCGCAGCTCGGACAACAGAGCGAACGCCTCATCGGTGAAGATGGTGGCAATCACTTCGTCGTCCTTGAGGCGCTCAGCGGCGGCTCGGTACTTCATGGCCAGCGGCCGGAGCACCGATGCGACCGAATTGCGATCGATCGAACCAGGCCATTGCCGCATCCACTCGCGCCCATCGATCTGGGTGCGGCAGACGGCAACGAACTGCTGGAAGTTTTCGCTACTTGGAGAAGTCAATTGAGTTTCCTCTTCGAGTTGATGGGTTTAGGCGCACTGGCGAATCATCTCGAGCAGATGCCCGAAATCCGCGCAGCTGGTCAGAGGGTTGATGCCTTCCTGGAACAGACCGTGGTTCTTGGTCAGCTCCATGACGGTAGCGTTGAATCCGGCGATCAAGCCAGACTGTTTCTGCAGTTCAGTGAGCTTGAACCGCATGGCGTGGACGTCGGGCACGTGCGCGTTGATGTCGATGTCGGCCTTGCCCTCATCCTTGAAGTCCATTTTGCTGGAATCACGGCAAAGCAAACGGCGGCCGACGCGGCAGAGAAACGCGTTTTTGCGCGAGTCCTTTCCGGTCGAAGCCACTCTGACAACAGTGCCTGCTCCGCCCGAGAAGTGCTTGTGCACCCAGGCGGTCGGGCAGCTGCCAAACTGGCTCAAAGCGCCATCGAACAGATAACGACCTTGATACACCACCGCCTGAAGAAGACCGGGAATGGCGCAGGTGGCGCGGATTGCCAGGGAGAGCGGAGCCGGTTCGTCAGACAGCACAGTGAAGCTGCCGTCGAAACCATACTCATAGACGCCGGTGCTGGTGAACATGACGTGCGAGTTTTCACTGACTGCCATGGTCCAGAATGCCTCGGGCCAAGTTTTGACCTGACTGTCGATCAGCTCACCAAGCCCGTCGGTATGCCTGAGACCGCGGCGCAGCATGCGGGCGACAAACTTGTGTGCCACACTGCGCTGTCCGTCCAGTTCAGTGGCAAAAGGACGAAGCGGATCACTACCGCCTTTGGCAGGCAGCAGCAGCTTCATGAAATCCAGTGCCATGGTGGTTTCGATAAGATTGAGGGGGTCGGCGTTGTCGGCCAGCAGCAGCGCCGGGATGGCACCACCGCTGATACCACCGATCGTGCTCCACTGCTTCAGACCGGAAAGCCTGAGAGCCAGCGTTGCGCCTAGACCGGTCAGAATTGCCCGCGAGCCTCCTTGCTCGATAACTAGATGTCGATTGTTCATGATGTCCTCCTGATAAACCGCGCCGAACGAACCCAATGTTCGTCCGGCGAGTTCGTGAACTCGAACCGCATGGGCCGCGAGTCCACGAGGACATCACGGCACTATGCGGACCCGAAGCGGTAGTCGCTTGCAATCGACTTCATTCGTCGTCGCAAGCGTTTGGGATGTTTCAACTTTGGGGTCATAGTGCTCCTCTAAAAAATGAGGTCAGTTACCGGACAGCCTTGAGTTTCGCAACCCGAGAGAGCTTGTCCAATGCTTTCGCCTCGATCTGGCGAATCCGCTCGCGCGAGATGCCGAACTGCTGCGCCAGATCCTCCAGCGTCAAATGTTCGTCATCGTTGAGAGCGAAGCGCCCGGCGATGATGACACGCTCGCGGTCGTCCAGAGCGTCGAGGGAAGCCCGAACGACAGCCTGCATCTCTGCAGTGATGACGCGGCTCTCGACGCTTTCGACCGAAGTGTCTTCCAGCATGTCGCCCATCTCGGCCGAGTCTTCCGTGTCGCCGACCTTGGCGTTGAGCGAGACTTCGATGAGCGCGAGATCGGCGAGGTCACGAACTTCCTTGACGGAGACGTTCATGAGCTTGGCGATCCTCTCGTCGGACGCGGGCTCCTGGTTTTCGCGCAGAGTCTTGAGCGCCTTCTTGAAGGCGGCAAGGACTTTGCGCTTGGTGGCCGGGATGCGCACGGTGGAGTGATTGTCGCTGGCGAATTCCTTCACCGCGACACGCACGTACCACCAGGCGTAGGTCGAGAAGCGGGTCCCGAACGTACGCTCGAACTTGGCGGCGGCCTTGATCAGACCGACGTTGCCCTCCTGAACCAGGTCCTCGAGCGGCACACCGTAGCCCAGGAACTTTTTGGCGACCGGAATCACCATCTTCAGGTGGGCGGTGACAAGCGCGTTTCGCGCTCGTTCGCCTTCGCGTCCGCCCTTCTCCATGGCGACGACAAGCGCGGTTTCTTCTTCCGGGGCGAGAAGCGGCGCCTGATAGGCACGCTGCAAGTAACCCGTGAGGAAGTCCGAATAGTAAGAGTTAGGATTGTTCATCCAAGATTCCCTTCTTCTGAGCGCGTTGTTGACACGTGTTCGCCAACGTTTGGAACGTCGGCAACAGAAAGTCCGCCATCGGTTGATACGCACCGCGGGCGGTTCATCTGTTTGTTCGACGAGCCAGGAAACTTCGCTGCAAGAACGAAGTTGCCTCGATCGTCAATTAGCGGTTGTGGAAAGTTCGGTGGCTATCCGAACAACGAGCGAAGAAACTCCGAGCAACTTCGAGGTTACTTCACAGCGAAACTGCTCGGAGAAACCGGAAGATAAGATACCGGGCAGAAAACGCCGGCGGCAACAAGATGCCACCGCCGGCGGTTACTCAGCAATCCGCGAACCAGTACGCTTCCATCTGCTTCAGCACGTCTTCCGTGACAGGGAAGTCAGGCGTGGACGGGACCACGGAGTCTATGCCGCACTTGGGGCACAGCGCCGTGGTTTGTCCGTCGGTCCACTCCTTGACCTCGCTGGGCGGGAACACTGCCAGGCAGTAGAAGCATCCGGCGGTCGCGGACGTTTCCATCACATCGCGGTGCTTGGTGCAACGCTTGTGAGCGGCTTTTTGGTCGAATTGACGCATGTCGTTTTTCCTCGGTCATTCCATCAGCCGGATGCCCGAAGACCTGACGAAGAGCTAGTCTTCTACAAGTCTCGTGGACCGCACAGGGTCGCCCCAGGAGTTCTCTGCGCGAACGCTTCGAACCGCCCGTGGTGGCAGCCGTGATGGCGAAAGTTGACCGACCTAACTGCTGTTCATGCGAACTCTCTCCCGTTGATTGAACGGCATCCAGCGCTGGACGCCGTTCGGGGTGATGCTCCGTGTTCCGGCTCGCGTACCATCGCCACGATTGTGTCGACGTGACGCGAACCGGATTGCGACGACGGAGCTTTCGCCGTGTCGTTCGACGCCTGATGCAAACGTCGCTTTAGTCGACGCGTGCGCAGTTCATCGTTCCGTTCGACGCCTGGTGCAGACTGGTTTTGTCGACACCAGATGTCGTTCAGTCGACGCCTGGCGGCGTGACTTACTTCTTGCCGCCGGGGACCTGCATGGGCTCGTCGGTGCCGGTCTCGTACGCCTTCTTGGTGTCCGAGGTCAGCACGATGATGTACATCTGGTCGAGGGCAGCCTGTCCGCGCTGGACGCTCGCACCGATGCGGGCGTTGAGCGCCTGCGACGGGAAGAAGTTGCCGAGGAACATGCTCTTCACGAGCCCTTCCTGGCGCCAGTAGTCGTACACGCGCAGCATGTCGATCAGCTTGGTCTGCTTGCTCTTGTAGGCTTCACGGCCGGCGCGAACGAAGTCGACGATGCGGTCGTAGAGGTCGAGCTGGCCCTTGAGGTCCGGATAGGCTTCGGTGATCGCCGAGAACATGGCGCCGCCGGTGCCGGGTTCCATCTTGCCCTCGTAGCGACCCTTGACCGCGTCCGAGATGATCTGGTCGAGCTTGTCCGACTTCAGATTGGCGACGCCCATCTGCTCGTAGAAGGACGACTTGAACGAGGAGAGCTCGTTCTGGTTGTCGAGGTACTGCGCGGAGAGCGCGGTCTCCATGCGGATGCCGTCGTTGCGCATCGAGTTGACGTAGCCGTACATGCTGAAGGCGCCGACGACGAGAGCGACTACGACGCCTAAGGTGATGAGAAGACCCTTGGTCATGTGAATTTCTCCTGACAGGAAAGAAGTTGTTGACGTGAAGCTACGCCACCAGGGATGGTGACGCAGCCGAAGTGAAGAAACCGACTACCGAACCGCAGCCGGACCGAAAACGCGGTACCCGAGTCCGCTCGACGCGCCGATGCCGATCACGGTGACCGCCACAAGAACCAGGCTGAGAAGCGAGGTGATGGCGGTGACGTTGACGGCAGCCAGAAGCGCGATGATGGCAGCGCACAGGACGGTGCCTGCGATCGTGCCGGTGACGACGGGACGGTCGGGTCGGAAC
>Ga0163154_10000553_pt1 | contig 57960 bp, 52 predicted proteins | sample OliLakLV19MP9P1_FD_148649 | JGI IMG/M metagenome (GOLD analysis project Ga0163154, IMG submission 148649) | Freshwater microbial mat bacterial communities from Lake Vanda, McMurdo Dry Valleys, Antarctica - Oligotrophic Lake LV.19.MP9.P1 | ecosystem: Environmental > Aquatic > Freshwater > Lake >...
ATGCTGCCGTCAAATGCTTCCACCGATTTGAGTTTTATTTTCACGCCCAGCCGCAGTTCGCGCGTGTTGAGAAATTTGAGAAAATCTGCGGAAGTGTTTACCACTGCGCAGAGCGTAACCGTTTCACTGCTTTTGCAATCGCTCAGTTTTTGATACTGCCTCCATTCCATGCGCCCGTTCTTATCGGGAATCGGCTCGCCATGCGGGTCAAGTTTAGGAAAGCCGAGCAGCTCGTCCATCTTTTCAAAAAATTCGGGCGAATGTACGTGCTCTAATTGTTCCGCGATTTCATGCACTTCATCCCAGCCGAAATTCATTGTCTGCACGAGGAACATTTCAGTAAGCCGATGCTTGCGGATAATCAAACCGGCTTCGCGCTTGCCTTTTTCGGTGAGGCGCATGGGCTTGTAGCTTTCATAGTTCACCAATTTTTTCTCCGCAAGTTTTTTCATCATGCTGGTAACGGTAGGCATTTTAATTCCCAACCGTTGCGACAGTTCATGCACGCTCACTTCTCCGCGCTCGCTGGAGAGGGAGAAGAGCGCCTTCAAGTAGTTTTCTTCGGTTAGGGAATTCACAAGAACAAAATAACCGATTTCATGTGAAATAATGAAAGGCTGAAAAAATATTATTGTTAGATTAGTCTAACTTTACTATTTTCCGCTCAAATCTTTTTCGATTGTGAAGGGCGCATCCTTATTTTTCTTTCTCTTGTACTGTTCAATCAGCGGCTTTGCGCAATCCCGCTCAAATACGGGAGTGGTGAAAGATGCAGAGACAAGCGAGCCTGTGGCGTTCTGTAATGTTTCTTTATTGAATTCTACCACCGGAACGGTCACGGATGTTTCGGGGAAATTTGAGTTGTTCATTCCTGCTTCATCAAACACTAACCGGCTGCTGATTTCTTTCACAGGTTATCTATCAGACACGATTTCATTGCAGTCTGAAAAATCACACTACATTATTTTCCTGAAACCTGCATTGCACGGCATCAGCGAAGTGGTGGTGAGCGGCACGATGAAAGAAATCTCAAAAATGGAATCCGCAATTCCGGTGGAGGTTTATACGCCAGCGCTGTTTAAAAAAAATCCTTCACCAACATTATTTGAGTCGCTTAATATGGTGACGGGCGTGCAGCCGCAACTCAACTGCAACGTGTGCAACACGGGCGACATTCACATCAATGGGCTGGAAGGACCCTACACCATGATTCTCATTGACGGGATGCCGGTGGTTTCTTCGCTCTCGACTGTTTATGGCTTGCACGGCATTCCGCAATCTATGGTGAAGCGCATCGAAATCGTGAAAGGTCCCGCGTCAACGCTCTATGGCAGCGAAGCAGTAGCAGGCTTGATCAATGTGATTACGAAAGATCCTTTTTCATCACCAAAATTCAAAGCAGATATTTTAGGAACCAGCTTAGGTGAATTCAATTTTGATATTTCCTCAAAATGGAACGCAGGCAAGCGTGCTTCATCACTGCTTGGCATGAATTATTTCAACTACTTGATACCTGCTGATGTGAACGATGACAACTTCACGGATGTGACGCTGCAAAACCGTTTTTCCGTTTTCAATAAATGGAACTTCGAGCGCAAGAGCGAAAAGAAAGCAACGCTTGCCACAAGATATATGTATGAAAATCGCTGGGGCGGTGAAATGCAGTATAGTGATGAATGGCGCGGCACTGACAGCATTTATGGCGAAAGTATTTTCACCAATCGCATCGAGTTGATTGGCACGTATGGTTTGCCTTTCAAAAATGAAAACCTGCGTTTTGATTATTCTTACAACTATCATTTGCAGGATAGTTATTACGGCACAACTAAATATTACGCAAATCAACACACCGCTTTTGCGCAATTAGTTTGGGATAAGGAGTTGGGTAGAATCAACTTGCTTGCAGGTGTTCCATTCCGGTTTATTTATTATGATGATAACTCACCTGCAACGGCTTCCAGTGATAGCTTGCATCGCAACAACGAACCTGCGCTTACCTATTTGCCCGGAGTGTTTTTTCAGGGTGAAATAAAATGGAGCAAAAAAATTACCATCCTCGCAGGCGCGCGCTATGAGCACAATAATGTGCATGGCAGCATCTGGACTCCGCGCCTGAGTTTCAAATATTCGCCCAATGCAAATCACACGTTTCGTCTCACGGGTGGCAGTGGGTTTCGCGTAGTGAATCTGTTTACGGAAGACCATGCTGCATTGACAGGAGCAAGAGAAGTAGTGATTCAAAATGAATTGCAGCCGGAGCGCAGTTGGAATGGGAATTTGAATTACACCGGATATATCCCTCATGAAAAAGGGTACATCGGAATGGATGCAAGTTTGTTCTACACGTATTTCACCAATCAAATCACGGGCGATTTTTTCACCGACCCGAATAAAATCATTTACGACAACTTAGACGGATATGCTGTGTCAAGAGGATTGACAGTGAATCTCGACATTTCATTTATTAAAGGATTGAAACTCATTACAGGGTTTACGCTGATGGATGTTTACAGAATGCTGAAAAGTACATCGGAGGTTTTTGTGAAAACTCCGCAATTGTATGCACCTGATTTTTCTACAAATTTTGCAGTGAGTTATTCTATAAACAAAATAGGCTTGAGCATTGACTGGACGGGAAAAGTGACAGGACCGATGCACTTGCCTGTTGTTCCAAATGATTTTCGCCCCGAAATGTCGCCCTGGTTTTGTTTGATGAATATTCAGTTTTCAAAGCGTCTTCCGAAAAATATTGAACTCTATGCTGGCGCAAAAAACCTGCTCAACTTCATTCCCAAAAACCCAATCCTACGTCCGTTCGACCCGTTTGATAAAAATGCGAATGACCCTGTGAACAATCCTAACGGATATACTTTTGACCCAAGCTATAATTTTTCTCCGATTCAAGGCATCAAAGGTTTCCTTGGACTCCGTTGGACGATTGATTGATTCTGTCTGTTATTCTTGACGCAAGAACAACCATCTTGACTTTTCGCATTTTTAGCTGTTTGAAAAAATCCTTACTTTCAATCAACTAAAACCCCTTGCTTATGAAAAGCCTCCTCATTTCAATATTGTTACTCCTGACAACTGTTGCCTTCGCCCAAAAAACTATCACTGGCATCGTCACCGATGCGCAAACCAAAGAGAGGATGCCGCAGGTAAGCGTGAAAGTAAAAGGAACTACGATTGCAGCTATCACCGATTTGGAAGGAAAGTTCAGCATCGTTGTCCCTCAAGATTCAACAATTTTGGTTTTCAGTTATGTAGGATATTCTGAGAAGGAAGTGAATATCAGCGCTGTTACAGGTGAACTAAACATTGTGCTGGAATCTACAGATGTTGGCTTGAATGTAATAGTAGTGAGCGCTTCGCGCAGTGAAGAAAAAATTCTCGATGCGCCCGCGTCCATCACGGTGATTAACTCTGAAAAGATTCAATCGCAAATTGCTACTACTGCAATTGACCATTTGCAATACACGCCCGGTGTGGATGTAATGAAAACAGGAATTGTTTCTTCCAATGTTGTAACGCGCGGATTCAATAATATTTTTTCTACGGCAACAATGGTAATTGTTGATAATCGTATTGCGAGCATCCCTTCGTTGCGCGTGAATGCCTACCAAATGATTCCAAGTTCAAATCTCGACATAGAAAGGATGGAAGTAGTAAGGGGTCCTGGTTCAGCTTTGTATGGACCAAATGCCGCAGATGGCGTGTTTGCGATTTTCACCAAATCACCGCTGGACATTGAGAAACAAAAATGGGAAGGCACGGTTTCCATGGGAATTGGAACAAGAGCAAAAGGGCACGATTCTGTTAATATCAACGGAGTGATGAAAGGCGTGGATGAGGACAGAACGATTTTTGACAGAGGGCTTATTAATCCCGAAGCAAGAATAGCGGTGAAATTTAATGAGCGGATTGGATTGAAAATTTCAGGCGGATATTTAGTGGGAAACGACTGGCGTTACTATGATGAAGGGAGGGCTTGTGATACTTGTATTTATCAGTGGAGAGAGCCAAGAGTAGGCGACACGCTTATTTTCGGAACCGCGCAAAACGGAACCCCCTTTGAACCTGATACCACAATTGCACCGATGCCGTTTGACCGCAATTTCGATATTAGAAAAGGAAATGCGGAAGCGCGTCTTGATTTCCGTTTGAAAAAAGACGTGGATATTATCCTGAGCGGAGGATTAACTGTGGCGACAAATATTGAATTGACAGGACTTGGCGCAGGACAAGCCGACAATTGGATTTATAGCTATGCGCAGGCAAGGTTTCGCTGGAAGAAACTTTATTTCCAATATTTCCTAAATTCCAGCAACGCCAGCAACACCTATCTTATTCCGCAATCTGCAGGCGCAGCGCCTCCGCATGAAGTGCAACAACTTATTGATAAATCAAAGCTGCACGTGGTGCAGTTGCAGCACAGCTACAAGCCGATTGAAAAACTTAGGTTCATTTATGGCATTGATGGCTTGTTTACCATTCCTGAAACTGATGGAACCATCAACGGGAGATTTGAAGAGCAGGATAATATCACGCAGGTGGGAGGATATATTCAGGGAGATTGGGACATCGTTGAAAAACTTACTTTAGTTGGCGCAGTGCGCGCTGACTGGCACGACCAGGTGGAAGGCATTTTTTTCTCTCCACGCGCTGCTTTGGTTTACAAAGCCACTCCGCGACACACGATTCGCGCTACTTACAACAGGGCATTCAGTTCACCCAGCACACTCAACCTCTCACTTGATTTATCAAATGGGTTGATACCAAATGGCATCAATGCGCGAGGAATCGGCAATCCTGATGGCTATAATTACAGGCTCAATGACTCCGGGGAGTTCATGTTTTCCAGTCCCTATGCGCCTGATAAATCAAATCCATGGTACTCATATACTGACAATTCAAGCAACCATATTTTCTTTGATAGTCTTGTCACTATCATCGCTGGTATAGGTGGTGTGCCCGTCAGCGTTTTTAACTCGCTGCTCACCGGCATCCGCGGACCGGGCGGAGCTATTGATAGCGTGTCGAATATTTTTGTTGATTATGTGAAGCTCAATGAAAGCGGAGACTTTCAAGCCAGCGCATTTGATTTTAAGAATTTGAAAAACACGCCCAGCATTAAAAACCAAATCACGCAAACGTGGGAAATCGGTTACAAAGGTATTTTGTTTGACAAGCTCTTCGTTACTGCCGACTTCTACTACACGCGCGTGAGCGATTATGTTAGTCCTCTCACCAATTCAACCGCCAGCGTGATGTTCAACCCTGCCGAATTACGCGCGGCATTAGGAGATGATGTTACCGGATTGCTATATACAAATTACGAGAGCAGTTCAAATTTTCTCAAACAAATTTTAGTGAACGCGCTTGACGGGCAATATGGCAGCGCTGCCAACGGGAGCGCGTATGATGAATTGATTGTTGTTCTCATGGGCGCTGCCGCGCAGATTCCCAACGGCTCGCTCACGCCCGACCATCCTAAAGTGGGCAATGACATCATTCTCACTTACAAAAATCTGGGCACCATCAGCGTGGGTGGCATGGATTTGAGTTTTAATTATCATATCAATGATAAGTTTAGTGTTGGTGGCGCATATTCTTATGTCACTGAAGACAGCATTCCGCTTGAAGGTGCGCAGTTGGGATATGTAGCATTGAACGCGCCCAAACACAAACTTGCCTTATCGCTTGAACATACCTGCAAAAAAATCGGGTTGAAATCAAGGGTTGCCTATCGCTGGCAGGATGAGTATCCCGCAAACTCGGCTGTGTATGTGGGCACGGTGCAGGCTGCGCATTATCTCGACTTAGGATTCTTTTACACGTTTCCTAAATCACCAGGCACGAATATCGGACTTGATATACAAAACGTCACCAACAATAAGCGCAGACCATTCCCCGGCACACCGCAAATGGGCACGCTGGCGATTGTGAGAATTGCGCAGACGTTTGGGAAGTAAGGGTGGGGTAAAGGATTAAAGGTCAAAGTTGAGTTACAAGTCAGCCCCAACTGACGGCTGTTGACTAACAACTGACGACTTCAACACTTCCCGCAATGCTTTCGCTTTCAGCAGGCATTCTTCATATTCTTTTTCCGGCACGGAATCAACTGTGATTGCGCTGCCAACATGTAAGGAGAGATATTGATTAATGGAATTGTAAAGCAACGAGCGAATGACAACATTGAAATCAAAATCACCGTCAGGTGAAATGTAGCCAATGGCTCCTGAATACAATCCGCGCTTTGATTTTTCATATTGCTCAATCAATTCCATCGCGCGTACTTTGGGCGCACCTGTCATCGAACCCATCGGGAACGCATTTTTGATTGCATCAATAAAATGTACCTCTTCGCGCAAGGTTCCTGATATTGTTGAGACCATTTGATGCACCTGCTCAAAGGTTTTTATCCCAAACAACTCTTCCACGTTCACGGAGCCGGCATTACAACTGCGCGATAAATCATTACGCACCAAATCAACAATCATCACATTTTCAGAACGCTCTTTTTGGTCGCTCAAAAGTTTTTCACGGAGCAAAGCATCTTCTTCAAAAGTCTTTCCTCGTTTTGCCGTGCCTTTTATGGGCATTGAAATCAATTTGTTTCCGTTTTTTTTCAAAAACCTTTCAGGGCTTCCACTCAACAAATAGTTTTCGTTATGCTTTAAATAGCAGGTGAAGGGCGCTTTGGACAATTCATTTAATTCAATAAAAGTATCGAGCAAGTTGAGTGTCGCATCTTCAGCAAAAAATTCCTGGCAGTAGTTCATTTCGTAGATATCGCCTTTGAAAATATGCTGTTGAATTTTTTCAACCGTGCGCAGATAGTCGGATTTGGAGATGCGCGATTGAAGTTTGAAAGCCTCACCCCCGCCCCCTCTCCAAAGGAGAGGGGAGTTTGAGCGGTAGTGCGTTTTTTCAATAGAAGAAGAAAAAAATTCTGTGTTAAACTGGGTTTTCGTACCGAATGGAAATAATGTTCGGTCTCCCTCTCCTTTGGAGAGGGGCGGGGTGAGGCTGCTATGCACTACCGCATGTCGTTTATGAATCTCAATTACCCATTCCGGCTGAAAGAAAAATAAATCAGGGAAATTCAAACCATCCTGATTTTTTGAAGTGAGATGTTCAATCTCATTTTTCAAATCATAACCAAGAAAACCAAACAGCCAGTCTTTTTTTTGTTCGTAAAAATCTTTCAGTTTTTGAAAAGCATTGCCTGATGAAAGCGAGATGGAATCCTGAACACCCGCAGCAATTAATCCTTCGTAAGTAGAGTAGGGATAATCTTTGTAGTGATTGTTATCGCAATAAAGTACGGTGGAGAAATTATCGTCAGCCCACTTCAACGCCTGCTGTTTGAATTCGTCAGCATCTTCAATAATGAATGAAGTGGTTTTCCGATTCATGTAAGTCGTATTTTCTAAAACCTTCGTTGCAATGGTTCGACTCCGCTCACTATGACTTGCGCTCCCTCAGTCACCCTGAGCGAAGTCGAAGGGTGCTGCTGCCTGTTACAACTTGAATTAAACCTCAGCAGTTTGTTTTTTTAGTATCAACTGGTTTCTGTTCGGTCCGCTTGAAATGATGGTGATGGGAACGGAAAGATAATCCTCCACAGCAACCACAAAATCCTGTAACTGCCCGGGCAATTCATCAAAGGATTGAAATTTCTGAATGTTTTGTTTCCATCCAGCAAAGGCTTTGTAAACAGGCTTCACTTCAGTTATGCAGAGGTCATAAGGCAATTCAGTTGTGGTAGTATTACCAATCTGATAGTGCGTGCAGGCTTTTATTTCCTCAAAGTCATCCAGCACATCGGCTTTCGTAACGATGATTTGCGTGACTCCGCTCAACATGCAGGCGTATTTCAATGCGGGCAAGTCCATCCATCCGCAGCGTCTCGGTCTGCCGGTGGTGGCTCCGAACTCTTGCCCGATTTTTCGGATTTGGTCGCCCGTTACATCTTTCAATTCAGTAGGGAACGGACCACCGCCCACGCGCGTGCAATATGCTTTCGAAATACCAATCACTTCGCGGATGCTTGTCGGTGGAATGCCAAGCCCGATACATGCTGATGAAGAAATGGTGTGGGAGGAAGTCACATACGGATACGTTCCAAAGTCAACATCAAGCATGATTCCCTGCGCGCCTTCAGCAAGCACTTTTTTTCCCTTTTTCAATTCATCATTCAAGAGATATTCCACGTTCATCAACTTCAACTCGCGCAGCGCTTCGATACCTTCAAACCATTGCTGCTCCATATCTTTCACATCATTCGGATAGTCATACATTTCCAACAGACGCAAGTGTTTTTCTTTCAAAAAATTGTAGCGTTCTTTGAAGTTGCCGAACGTAATGTCGCCCACGCGCAAACCGTTTCTACCTGTCTTGTCCATATAGGCAGGACCAATTCCGCGCAATGTTGAACCGATTTTTTCTTCGCCTTTCTTCGCTTCCGATGCCGCATCCAATTGCTTGTGCGTGGGGAGAATTAGTTGTGCTTTGTTAGAAACAACAAGACGCTTCGCAACATCAAGGCCCATCAATTTCAGGCGGTCAATTTCTTTTTTCAGCGTGATGGGGTCAATCACTACACCGTTTCCGATTACATTCAAAGCATGGTCATGAAAAATTCCTGAGGGAATTGTATGCAGCACAAAACTTTCCCCATTCACTTTCAGCGTGTGCCCGGCATTCGGACCGCCCTGAAAACGCGCAATGATGTCATAGTTTGGCGCGAGATAATCCACGATTTTCCCCTTTCCTTCATCGCCCCACTGCAAGCCTAACAATACGTCAACACTCATTCTTAATTAGTTTGAAGTTTATAGTTTGAAATTTGAAGTTTGTTTGAATGCGTCAGCATGATGCGTTCAAACATTAAACTTTGTTTTTGCTTCCCCCAGTGATTCTGCGATGGTGAACACCGAAGCGAGTTTGGTGATGTTCAGCAGGTTGCTGACTTGTTCAGGCACATTGGCAAGCACAAGGTCACCACGGTTTTTGCGCGTTTTCAGCACACAGGTAAGCAACATGCCCAACCCCGAACTGTTGATGAATTTCAACTGGCTCATTTCCACTACAAAATTTACTTTACCCTCCTGCACAAGCGCGCTCACTTTTTCTAAAATTTCGCGCGTTTGCACGTCAGCAAGGAGGCTGCCTTTCAGGGTTAAAATACTGATGTTTCCGTCTTGTGTGATGGTGAAATCCATGTTGTTGGTTTGGTTTACAGTCGCTGATTATTTTTTTGCTTGCGCAAGATTGGGACAATTTTCCCGCTCGCAACGACCGTGTAAAATTAGCGAATGATTGCTAATCCTAAATTGAAGTAATTCACCGATTTTACTTTGAATTTGTTGAATACGCGGGTCGCAAAATTCAAGCACCTCGTTGCAATCCTCGCAAATCAAATGGTCGTGCTGGCGATAGTGATATGCCTTTTCATATTGCGTTTGCTGGTTGCCGAATTGATGCTTCTTAATCAGGTCGCAGGCAAGCAGCAGATCGAGCGTGTTATACACCGTTGCGCGGCTCACGTTAAACTGTTTCTTTTTTAAATCATTAAACAGGGTTTCCGCGTCAAAATGGTCGTTGCGGCTGTAAATTTCCTCCAGCAAAATAAAGCGCTCTTGTGTTTTGCGCTGCTGATGCTTTTCCAAATAGTCGGAAAAGATTTGCCGGACGTCAGCTAATAAATCAGGTTTTGTATCAACCATGAATGAAAGGAGGATGAAAAATTTCCTCAAATATAGCGAAGCAATAAACCTCTGTTAGAATTCATTCCATGCTAATCATAAACAGGATTTAGCATTTTGCTCGCCATTCTTTTTTAAAACTTGTAGCTATATCCCAGCCTGAATACCTGCGTTTCGTAATAATCCGCAGAAGTGTAGCTGAAATCTTCCCCGTCAATTTCCCTTTTAATCACGAGTGTGCCTGCAAGGTCGGTGGCATTGAAAAATATTTCGCCTTTGCCTTTTTGGATAGCCATTTTCAAGCCAATATCTAATGAAAATCGTGATTCAATTCTGCCTTGCGGAATGATGTCGGGGGCTAAGTAAATGGCAGTGAGTTGCATGTCCACATTTTTAGGAAGATGAAAAATTGTGTTCAGCTTGGCGTTGCCTGAAAAGATTTCCTGCTTGCCGACAGTGAAAGTATTTGAAACAGGATATTTATTCTCCACCGTGAAGGAGTCTATCATACTGTAGTAGCCATTCAGGTTTACATTAAATGAAAACCATTTTACCACGCTGTGCGAAAGCACCAATTCAAGCCCTGTTGCATAGCTGCGGTCAGCATTTTGATAGGCTGCATAAATTAAATAGCTCCCCGGAACGCTGCTTGCGATACGCGTAATCGTTGCGTCAACAATGCGACTGTACGCGGCTGTATAAAAGTACCCGTCTTTCCAGTTTGTCTTATAGCCCAACTCCATCAGGTTGGTGAATTGCGGGCGCAGCGCGGGATTTCCCACCTTGATAATTTCCCCGTCATCATATTTTGGAAAAATGCGGATGTCCACTTCGTTCGGGCGGTCAACCCTGCGGTTGTAAAACAGGGAGAGTTTATTATGGTCCTTGAACTTGTAAGCGAGGCGCACATTCGGAAAAGGCTGCGTGTAATTATATCCATCACTCTTATAGGTGCTGTGCTGAGGGTTCACGTCATATTGCAAATTTACATACTCAACGCGCAAACCCACTTCGGCTTCCCACTTTTTACTTTCATACACATAGTTGGCGTACAAAGCAGGAATTATCTCTTTGTAAGTTGCCCAGCCTCCCGCAGTAGTGTCTAACGGGGAATTGATTCCCGGAAGAAACAGCATATTCGTAGGAATCTGCCGCCAACGGAATTTCAGCCCGCCTTCAATGCGTCCGAATTTCAACGGACGCACATAGTCCGCATTCAAATCGGCAACGTGCTCATCTGAAATCAATTTGAAAGAATCTGCGCTCGTGTATGCAGGCAGGTTGTTATCAAAAAAATATTTCTCGTCTTCGCGGTGAAACGTATAGTTAAACCCGGCATTGAGCAAATGTCCGGGCTGTTTGAATTTGTACTGGTAAGCGGATGAAGCCATCACAGTAGTTTTCAATTCATCTTCCAGAAATTGCCAGAGACGTAACTGCTCGGTGAGGTCGGTATTGTAAAAAGGCTGGTCGCCATGGTCAAGAATTTTTTCGGTGCCGAACAAACCTGAAATCGTGACCATGTTGCGCGCATTGATGTTCCAGTCCGTTCCTGTTTTGAAGGTAGCAAAATGCGTGTCCCTGTTGCGCTTTAGTTGCTGATTGATGAGAGTGCCGTCATTATAGGTGCGCGTGACAAATTCATTTTTATTCAGCGTTTGCGTGTAGAGATAATCACCCTGGAAAAACACGTTGACCTTGTTTTTACGGTAGTTCAGCGACAGCGAAGGATTGATTTTCGGAGTGCATTGATATTGCGGACTTATGCCCGGAAGGTTTTCTTTTCGCACCCACAAAGAACCCAAGCCGCCTGCAATACCTGCTTTTCCGTTAAATCCGTCCTGTTTGTTTTTCTTGTAAATGATGTTGATGATGCCTGCGTTGCCGTTTGCATCATACTTCGCGGAAGGGTTATTGATGATTTCAATTTTCTCAATTGCTGAAGCGGGAATGTTATCCAAACCCGACTGGCTGCCCATGCCCGTTAATGCAGTTTGCTTGCCGTCAATGAGCACCACCACCTTGTCGCTGCCGCGCAGTTGCACTTTGCCATCCTGCACAGTTACACCGGGCAAATTCTGCATCGTCTGCAAAACCGAACCACCGCTTTGGCTGACATTGTCTTCAACCGAATAGGTTTTCTTATCCATCTTTCCGCTCACTTCATCCTGCTGTCCTGTAACGACCACTTCGCTCAATGTTTTCACATCGGTTTCCATTTCAATTGCGGACACTTCCAGAAATGCGGAGAGCGTTCCCACAAAAAGCGATTGGCGCTTTACGGCATAGCCCACATAGGATACTTCTAAATAATAGCTGTTTGGTTTGATGCCCGTGAGCGTAAACCTGCCTTCTTCGTTGGTAACAACGCCCGTAATAAAAGCGCTGTCCATTTCTGTTTTTAAAACCACATTCACAAAGGGCAAAACAGATTTGTCCTCTTTATCCTTTACAATTCCTGAAACGGTAACGCTGGTGGTTTGCGCGAACGAAACGCAAAGCGAAAAGAAAATAAACGCTTTGGTTAAAACCGTTTTGAGAAAAACGATTTTACTTCTTGTCATCTTCTTGTTCCGCTTCTTCTTTTATAAAATTTCCGTTGCTGTCAAAAATCAAACTCCTGCCTTTAATTTCTGCTTCATAGGTTACAACTCCTTTTGCATCGGTAATCGTTGCAGCTTCTGTTATTTTTTGCCCTGAATGATTTTTAAAAACATACTCCATTGCAGCTACGGGAAGCTCATCAGCTTTTATTTCAACTTCTGTTTCAAGAATGTTTCTTGTATTGTCAAACACCACAGAGTAGTCGGTTTCGCCAACCTCAAACTCTGCCTCATAGTTGTCGTTTTCCTTTTCCCATTTCAAGTCCGTTGCCGCAGGATACTTGCTTTGCAAACTTGTTTTTAATGATGCGGGAACATCTTTGTCCTTTATTTTTTGCGCGTTGGCGGATGCTACTGTGAACATTGCTGCCAAAAGAAGTGCTGAATTTTTCATTGTCGTGTTTTTAATATTTGCAGATAAAGTTACAACCCGATTTAGAAGAGATTTTGAATTTCAGAAGATTACAGAGAAGGAGTGCAGATAGTTTTCAAAAGTGTAGTTAATCTGCCATTGGTAGCGGTGGCAGATTTCTTTTACAATGGATAACCCCAAGCCGCTGCTTGCAGTTTCAGACGATGAAACTGCGAAGCGCTTAAACAGTTTTTCTTTGTTCAATGCTTCTGTTCCCGTGTTTTGAATTTGAAGCATGTTATCCTTGAGTTGAATGATTATCGTGCTGTTTTTCGGTGTGTGGCGGATGGCGTTTATCAGCAAATTGTTGAGCAGAATTTCTAAAAGCAGTTTGTTGCACGCAAGCGTCAACGGTTGTTTTACTTCATGGCTGAGATTCTGGTTTTTATCCTGAATGTAATCGGCAAGCAGTTCAGTGCTTTGTGTCAGCACGGTTGAAACATCAAGGTTTTCGGTTTCAGCAAACTGGCTATTATCAATTTTTGCCAGCAGCAACAGATTTTTATTCACTCTTGAAATCCGGGAAAGCGGCAATTCAATTGCATTTAATATCTCGGATTGCTCTGCGGTGAGGTGTTTGTTTTGCAAGAGTAAATCTGTTTTTGATTTTAAAACAGCCAATGGCGTTTGTAGTTCGTGCGATGCGTTTTCGAGGAAAGTTTTCTGCTGGCTGTAAACGGAAATGTTTTTGTCAATCAGTTTATGTAGCGACTGATTGAGTTCTTCAAATTCTTCAATGTCGGTTTGCTCAAATCGAATGGGTTTTCCTTCAGTCAAATCAAAGGACTTCAGCTTATGGAGCGTATTTTGAAATGGCTGCCAGATGCGTTTAGAAATTTTTCTGTTCAGAAATATGAAACCAGCAACCAGCAACACAACAAACAGCAATGTTACCAAAGCAATCGCCACTACTGTTTCATCTGCTTCCTCTACGTTGGTTTCAATCGCCAGATGATAGAACTTGCCATTCACTTTTATAGAAGATGACAACCCGCGAAAGCGGTCAACTTCATCGCTGATATATTCATTTTGCCTTGTAAAAGTGTAAACGCTGTCTCTTTCTTTTGGCTGGCTGATAGGCGTCAGTCTTGAACCCGGTTGCAGCGTATTCCAAAGCAGCAACGTCTCATTCAGTTCTTTTTCATCAAGCTGAATATTGCCGAGTTTGTTTTCTATCCGTTGTTTTATGATGAGATTGTGTTCGTCTAACTCCTCCATCCAAATAGAATTGACCACGAAATAATAAACGGGAATGCTGCACGCTAAAATTACAAGGGCGTAAATCGTGAACGCTTTAAACGGTTTGTTTAGCAGTTTGCTCATGATTCCCACTTATATCCGGTTCCGTATATCGTCTTCAGATAATTGCCGCAACCAGCTTCGCTCAATTTCTTTTTCAAATTTTTTATGTGCGCATACACGAAATCGTGATTGTCAAACATATCCGCGATGTCGCCTGAAAGATGCTCCGCCAATGCTCCTTTTGAAATAACCCTGTTTTTGTTGCCGATAAAAAAGAGCAATAAGTCAAACTCCTTCTTAGTAAGGTTGACGGGCTTATTTTTTATAGATACGGTTTTGCCCGGCAAATCAATCATAATCTCATTTTGTTCGATAACATTTGAATTATTGAACTGCTTTCTGCGGATAACAGAATGTATCCTTGCAGATAATTCCGAATGATGAAAAGGCTTGGCGAGATAATCGTCCGCGCCCGTTTGCAGTCCTTTTATTTTATCTTCAAGAGAGTTTTTAGCGGAAATGATAATCACACCATCTTGCTTGTTCTCGCGTTTCAGAAGTTCCAGCAACCTGATACCATCACCGCCCGGAAGCATTAAGTCCAAAAGAATACAGTCATATTGATACCCTGTGATTTTGTCGGTTGCTTTCTGATAAGTGGAAGCTATCTCGCACAGGTAGTTTTCCGATGAAAGATACTTTGCTATATCCAGCGCGAGTTCTGTTTCATCTTCAATAATCAGAATTTTCACGGCTCTAATTTACCGTTTGAATTCTGAATACTTTTTGAATGGGTAGAAATAGAGCTTGGCAATTACCGGCAAGGAGAAAACGAAAACACCCCGAAATCCTAAACAGATAATTCGCCCAGTTTCTTTTCAAACTTTTTTAATTGGTCATCTAACTTCTTTTTGGTTTCTGCAAAGTATTTACCCCAGTCATCAATCTTGGTGATAGTTTGGAAAGTTTCAGTTGATTTCATTTCGGTGAGTTCAAGTATCAGCTTGTTGATTTTGCTGCGCAGGCGGGTGACTTCGGCTTTCAGTTTCACCTTCTCGCTGATTTTTTCGGAGCGCGAAACGAAGAAATTTCCCTTGTTGATTTCATCGAGGATTTCCGATACACGTTGCAAGTTGTTCTCCTGATAGGCATGCGGCAACTCATTGAAAACTTCTTCCGCCTCTTTCTTCAATTCTTCCGCTACCTTGTCGGGGTGGCATTTGCGTGTCGCTTCCCGGTATTTTCTTTTGAGTTCCGTCTGTTGTTCATCGCTCAGGTCAAAATGTTTCTTTGATTTCGTTTCTTCGTATTGTTTATGGTACTCCTCATAATCTTTCTTTGCTTCCTCAAATTCTCTTTCTTTTTCCTCGCTTTCCGGCACTCCCATTTTCAACAACTCTAATTTCAGTTTCAGGATTTTGCTGATGACCTCTCCAAGTTGTTGGTTATGTCTGATGCCAAATTCAACAACTAACTTTTCCGCATCTGCCTTTTCGTTGCTGATAGAGGTGAGCTCCATCTCAAGCACCTTAATCTCCACTTTCAGCGCATTCACTTCCGGGTCTTCGTAAAGGGCAAGCTGCTGATAGCGGTTTATGAATAGCTCAATCTTGCTTACAGCATCAGAATACCGCTTCGCCTCAATGTCACGTATCACTTCGTTAAGCTCTGCGCTGAATGACATGCTGCGCAGTTTGGAAAGCTGCGCAGGTAGTTCATCCGTTTCGCCCAGCGCGATAAAGTTTTTTACTACTTGCAGCCGCTTCACCAACTTGCCGATGTCAATTTCTGCTGCTGTCTTTTCTCCGAAGTAATGCTCCACCAATCGGTTGAACTCATTAATAAATTGCAGCGACAGTTCGTAATCTCCTTTAGTGTGGAGTTTTCGGCAAACCTGCAAGATGCCTGATAAAATCCTCACTCTCGGGATGCGAGCCAGAGCGAGTATCTACAAAGTAAAGAAGAAGCAATCACTGCCTGCTAATCGAAAGTAATCCTTCAATGCTTTTCAGGCGGTTGATGAGCACATCCAATTGAGCCGTGTCATGCACAAAAAGCGTGATGGTGCCTTCAAAGATGCCGTCTTTCGTATCAAGCGAAATGGAGCGCATGTTGATTTTCATATCGCTTGAAATGATGTTGGTGATTTTGTTCATCACTCCGATGTCGTCAATACCGCTGATTTTCAGTTCGGTGAGGAAGGCGATTTCGTGTTGTTTGGTCCAGCGTGTTTTGATGATGCGATAGCCGTAGTTGCTCATCAATTGTGTGGCGTTCGGGCAGTTGGTTTTGTGAATTTTAATGCCTTCGTTGATGGTGATGAAGCCAAACACATCATCGCCCGGAATCGGGTTGCAGCATGGGGCAAACTTGTAATCGAGCTTCTCCTTGTTGTCTCCGAAAATCAACAGCTCGGCATTTTTATTCAGCGTGTTTCTAACTGCTTCCTCAAAATTTTCCTCCTTCTGCTGCTGCTCTTTCTTTTCCGGCTCTTTCACGACAATCAATTTGTCGCCATCAAACATCTCGCGGGTGAGCGTTTTTGTATCAATCTTTTTCGTGGCAACGCTGCCATAGAAATCCATCACAGAGTCAAGCTTGAAGTATGCTGCAAGGTCATTAAGCAACGCGGAAGACGAATTCACTTTCAGCGCTTTAAACCTGCGTTCTAAAATTTCTTTCCCTTCGGCAGCCAGCATTTTCTGGTCTTCCTTCAGCGCGGACTTAATCTTTGATTTCGCCTTTCCCGAAACCACATAATTCAGCCAATCCTCGTTTGGCTTCTGCTTTTTGGAAGTGATAATTTCTACCTGATCGCCATTATTCAGTTTATGGCTGAGCGGCACGAGTTTGTGATTCACCTTTGCGCCAATGCACGACAAGCCGATGTCCGTATGCACGTCAAACGCAAAGTCGAGCGCGGTGGAGCCGGCAGGCAACCGCTTCAGTTGTCCTTTTGGAGTGAATATATAAATTTCCTGCGAGAAAAGATTCAGCCTGAAATCATCAATAAAATCAAGCGTGTTTGAATCGGGATTCTTGATGATTTCGCGCATCTTCATCAGCCATTCATCCAGCGCGGTGTCAGTCGTTCCCTCCTTATATTTAAAGTGCGCGGCATAGCCTTTCTCCGCAATCTCATCCATGCGGTCGCTGCGAATTTGCACCTCTACCCATCTGCCGCCCGGACCCATCACGGTGGTATGCAACGCTTCATAGCCGTTTGCTTTTGGATTTGAAATCCAGTCGCGCAGCCTGCGCGGGTTGGGGCGAAAAAAATCCGTGATGATGGAATAGACTTTCCAACAGTCGGCTTTTTCGCGCTCATGCGGTGAGTCGAGTATCACGCGAATCGCAAACAAATCATACACCTGCTCAAATTCCACCCCTTGATTTTTCATCTTGTTCCAAATCGAGTTGATGGATTTTGGTCTGCCGAATATCCTGAACTTCAGGTCTTTTTCTTTTGCAATGCGTTCTTCAATCGGCTTAATGAACTCGTTGATATATTTGGCGCGCTCGCGTTTTGATTCATTCAGTTTGTTAGCGATGAGGCGGTAAATATCCGTCTCCGTGTATTTCATCGTGAGGTCTTCGAGTTCGGACTTGATGGCATAAAAACCAAGACGATGCGCCAGCGGAGCGTAGAGAAAAGATGTTTCAGAAGCAATCTTCAACTGCTTGTTGCGCGGCATGTGTTCCAGCGTGCGCATGTTATGCAGGCGGTCGGCAATCTTGATGAGAATAACCCGCATATCATCGGTGAGCGAGAAAATGAGCTTGCGGAAATTCTCCGCCTGTTGCGAGCTTTTCAAATCAAACACCTCGCTGATTTTCGTAAGCCCGTCAACAATCTTCGCCACCGAATCGCCAAAATCTTTGCGGATTTCATCCAGCGACACCTCTGTATCTTCGACAGTATCATGAAGCAAGGCGCAAATCACCGAAGTAACACCCAGCCCCATCTCTTCCACAGTAATTGTGGCAACAGCAAGCGGATGCAGGATATATGGATCGCCTGATTTCCTGCGCATGTTCTTATGCGCGTTCAATGAAAGTTCAAACGCCTTGCGGAGCAACCGCCTGTCTTCCTCGCTGTTCAGGCGCGGCTTCACCACGCGCAGCAGGTGGCGGTAGTGTTTCAGGATTTCTTTCTTCTCCTGCTCGTTATCAGGCGTAAGCACAGGGTTTTCCATAATGTTTGGAGAGCAAGTAAAATTACTTACAAGACTAATGATTTAACAATTTGAAGGGCAATAAGAATTCACGAAACTTTTATGGGCAGTTCTAAAAATTGCTTTTTTATCGCCTCACCCTATCCCTTTCCCCTGCCTGCCGGCAGGCAAGAAATGGAGAGGGTACAGGTGGTAGAACTTTTAGAACTGCCCTTATTTCAATTTGGAATATTTTTTTCCATTATTCTGGAGTTTAGTTGCCACCCCTTTCTTTATCATTCACTGAAAATGTTTTTGGCGATGACATGAGTGAAATGCAGAAATACCTTATACAGACACATGCATTTTTAGAACATACCGAAGCAAAACTTAAAATCATCCCTCGATAAAGAGGAGGAGTCCATACGCGCCAATACACCCTCCGGAATTCTGAAATAATTCAAATATTTTTTATCTTTCGCAAAAATTTCCCAACCATGAAACACTCATTTTTTCTTTCCCTGATTGCTTTGCTCATTATCACAGCATGTAACCAGCCACAGCCCGCGCCTGCTGAGGAGGCGCCCCAGAAAAAAGAAGACACCACCGCAGTTCCTGCAAGCGTAACGCCCCCTGACTCAGCCGCCACGATGGAAGCATGGACTGCTTATGCCACCCCCGGACCAATGCATGCCATGCTTGCATCATTTGACGGAGAATGGACAGGCGACCTCACCATGTGGATGGAACCCGGCAAGCCGCCCATGAAAACCACCGGCATCGCTGTCAATAGCATGATACTCGGTGGCAGATACCAATATTCGAAGCATTCCATGCTCTTTAACGGAATGCCGTTTGAGGGAATCAGCACGCTCGGGTATGACAACGTAAAGAAAAAATTCATCAGCTCGTGGGTTGACAACATGGGCAGCGGCATCATGCTGCTGGAAGGAACCTGGGATGAAGCAAATAAAACCATCAATTCTTCGGGCAAGCAGGTTGATCCAATGACAGGGCAGGATATGGATGTGCGCGAGGTGGTGAAAATCATTGACGACAACACGCAACTCATGCAGATGTTTATGAAATATCCGGGAGGCGAAGAATTTCAAACAATGGAAATAAAATCTACAAGAAAGGCTTCGTGAACGCATTCAGGAAAAGAAGCGATACGTAACTTCGGTGAAAATTTCCCCGGTGAAAAAAATCTTCAGAACAATCCTGCTTCTTTTAGGGCTATTCATTTTGGTTGGAATTTCTGTTGCATTCCTTCGCCCCACCAGTATTATCTCAAAGCAAGTAGCAAAAGGAAAATTTGCGCTTCCTGAATCTCGTTTTTTGAATTGGCGCGGGGGTGATGTGCATTATGTGGATGAAGGCAGCGGGTTCCCGATTTTGATGATTCATGGCTTGGCTGGCTCGCATCGCAACTTCGGGAAGATAGCAGCGCGTCTGAAAGGTGATTACCGCATCATCCGCATTGACTTGCCGGGTTTTGGGCTGTCGGATTTGCCGCCTGTGGAAAATGCCGATTACAGAAAAATGTATCACGAGTTTTTTGCCTACTTTCTTGACACGATGCAACTCGATTCTTTTTACCTGATGGGAAATTCCATGGGCGGGTGGATGTCGTGGGAGATTGCAGCGCGTTATCCTGAGCGGGTGAAAAAACTTTTTCTGTTTTGCAGCGCAGGCTACGACATGGAAGCGATTGCTGAAAAACTAAGCGCGGGCATGAGCGCAAATTCAACATTCGTAGAAAAAATTACCGCGAAAGGAATTCCTTCTTTTATCACAAGACGCAATATTGAATATTGCTTTGCTGAACCTTCAAGAGTAAATGAAGAAGAGGTGGCGATTGCCAATGCATTTACCAACCGGGAAACGAATTTTCACACTGTGCTCGAACTGTTGCGGCATCGCAAGGATGCGGACACTGCGCTGATTAAAACCATTCAATGTCCGACCTTAATTATTTGGGGGAAGAAAGACAACATCATTCCCTATACCCACGCGAGCCGCTTTCACCGCGATATTCCCAACAACAAGATGATTATCTACGAAGACTGCGGACACATCCCCATGGTGGAGCAGGTGGAACAGTTAGAGAAAGATTTCAGAGCATTTGTGGCAGACTCAACGCATTCCTGATCGGTGTCATGGTGGATTTATTCCGCCACCCCTTTGTCTTTTCATAAGGAGATGCCGGAACAGTCTTGCATGAAATAAAAAAGGCTGTCCGTATGGACAGCCTTTTTTATTTTTGGAGCAATTTATTTAGGATGGTTCTGCTTTCTTTTGATACTTCTTCTGGAACTTCTCAATACGACCTGCAGAGTCAATAAACTTCATCTTGCCTGTAAAGAACGGGTGCGATTGGTTTGAAATTTCCAACTTCACCAGCGGATATTCCTTGCCATCTTCCCACATGATAGTTTCCTTGGTGTTAGCAGTTGACTTTGAGATAAAAGAAAAGTCGCAGGAAAAGTCCTTAAATACTACGAATCTGTAGTTTTCCGGATGAATACCTTTTTTCATAGCCTTCTATTTTTAGGTCTGCAAATATAACAAGATTCTCCTGAAAGAAATACCCTTTTTTCCTGCAACTTTTTTCGCCCCCGGGTTATCAGAATAGCAGGAAACTGTGGCTGAAATGTAAAGAACATCAAGGTTTCAACAGAGGGTATAATAACTTTTTTTGTCCCTTTTGGGTTATTTGGATAGCATTAAGTGAATAAAACCGCCAAACTATGATACATAACACACTACATAGAATCACCAATTGGAGAACTTTCAACGGGGATAATATCGTGCTTCCGATTAAGGACGAGGTGGAAAAGGCTATCCTCCGCGAGCGGGCTTTGGGCAATAAGTTGATGGTGTGCATCGGCACCGATTCGCAGGTGCGGGGAGAGTTGATTGAATTTGCCACCGTCATTGTTTTTCTGCGGGAAAAGAAGGGCGGCTTCATGTACATCCACAATGAAAAGTCTAAGCAGCCGATGTCCATCAAGGAACGCCTGCTTACGGAAGTTTCCATGTCCATCAATATCGCCTATGAATTGTGCGACCTGTTAGACAGGCATAATGTGGACCTTGAAGTACATGCCGACATCAACACGAATCCGAATTTCAAGTCAAATACTGCATTGAGCGAAGCAATGGGCTACATCCTCAGCATGGGCTTTGCCTTCAAAGCCAAGCCCCACGCCTTTGCCAGTTCCTGTTGCGCGAATAAAGTGGTGTGATTTAGGTTTTGTCAGGACGGATTTATTCCGTCATCCCTGCTTTTTACAAATTGATACTTGCCCCCTGTTGCAAGCCCAACCGAGTAAAGCCTTCTTTCCAAAGGCGCATCAACTATTGAAAACAGCATTTGTCTGTAAGTTGGCTGTACAAAAATGTTCACTTTCGAGCCTAATGCAATATCCATTCCGACACCGCCTGTCACGGAGCAGTTGTATTTTCTGTATTCATAGCCGCCATTCAGATTGTCGTCTGTTGTTTCTCTGTCTTTGTCATCTTCATACCAAAAAGTTACTGTCTTTTTGTTTGAAAGATTGAAGTTTGCCTCCGTGCCGGCAACTGCGTAAAAACTCAGTTTCTTCTTTTTAAGAAATGTGTATTTCACCTGCACGGGCACATCAATATAATAGTGCTGGTAAACAATTTTAATTGCATCGGGCATTCCATTGGGGAAAAGTGCAGGGTCAAAACCAGTTCCGTTAAACTGGTTACCGAACGTCAAATCATTTTTCTTAAACAAATATCCATTGTTGGAAAAAGAAATTCCGGTTTGAATCCTGACTTTTTCATGCACAGCATAACTTGCAAGCAACCCTGCGGAGTAGCCGAGTTTGGGAGTCTCAATGTCATTATACACTTCTTTGATTGCATCGGGCACTGAATTATCTGCTCTAAGAATGCGATGCGCAACTGTAGGAGAGATAAATGCGCTCAGTGAAAATTTCGATTTCTTTTCCTGCGCGAAAGCTCTCGCGCTGATAAAAGCGAGCAGAAAGAATGCGACTGTGTTTTTCATACGATTGAATTTTGTGGACGGAACAAACGCAGCCGCTTCACATAAATTGCGAAACAACATCAATCGTTGTAAAACTTCTTCCCCGCCTTTGCATAATCCACGAGGATTTGCGCAGGCTTGAAACGCGCTGTTGTTTTTGCGGCAAGTCCTTCGAGAATCGCAACGGCTTTATCTGCACCAATCGTGTCAATGTAACGGAACGGACCACCCCTAAACGGAGGAAATCCTAATCCGAAGATTGCGCCCACATCGCCATCCATCGGAGTTGCGATAATTCCCTCCTGCAAGCAATAGGCAGCTTCGTTTATCATTCCGAAGCCACAGCGGTGTTGGATGAATTCAGCGTCAAGCTGCTTGCGGTTTTGCCCGCCAAAGAAATTGTAAGCGTTTGTGTCAATCTTGCCGTGCAGTTTTTTTCCTGTCTTCGGGTCGTATTGGTAAAAGCCTTTTTTGTTTTTCCTTCCGCTGTATCCTGCTTTGTTCATCTTGATGATTCCTTCTCCGCCTGATTTTGCGCCTTCGCGTGTTTCGCGATAATATTTGTTTACATCGCCTGTCATCACGTGCGCTGCAATGTCAATTCCCACTTCATCAAAAAGCGTAACGGGTCCTACCGGGTAGCCGAATTTGCGCACTTCTTTATCAATCTGCAAAATGTCACCGCCTTCTTCGAGCAGCAACAATGCTTCATTCATAAACGGACCGAGAATGCGCGAAGTGTAAAATCCCGGACCATCCTTCACCACGATAATTGTTTTTCCCTGGCGCAACCCCAATTCATAGCAAGTGGCAGTAACCCAATCCGCAGTTTTATCATAGGTGATGATTTCCAGCAGCGGCATTTTCGGCACGGGGGAGAAATAGTGCATTCCAATCACCAACTCCGGTCGCTTTGCTTTTTCCGCAATGGATTTAATCGGCAGCGCGGAGGTGTTGCTTGCGAAAATGCAGTTGTCGTTCGTCACTGCTTCCACTTCAGCAATTACTTTGTGCTTGATGTTGATGTCTTCAAACACGGCTTCCACCACGATGTCAAGATTCTGAAAGCCGTTGTAATCAAGCCTGTCATTCACCCTCGCCATCTTTTCTTCCAGCTCGAATTTCGTCATCGCTTTTTTGCGCACACGGCTGTCGAGGTTTTTCCAAATCGTTTTCTTCGCGGATGAAAGTGTTTCTTGTTTGATGTCTTTCAGCGTAACGTCAATATCATCGTTGATGCTTACCTCTGCAATACCCGCGCCCATAAAGCCTGCGCCCAACATACCGAGTCGCTTGATTTCGCGCGCCTTGTCTTTCATCGGGTTCTTTTTCTTCTCCGTCATGGCGAAGAATACATTAATCAATTGGCGGCTTTCATTGCTGAGAATCAACTCTTCAAACTTTTTCGCTTCTGCATCCAATCCTGCTTTCATGCCTTGACTCATGCCGATTTCCACGCAATCAATAATTTTCAATGGCGCAGGGTAATTTCCAGAAGTCATCCGCATTACCATCTCGCGGGCTTTCTTAAACACAATGAACTTCAACGGACCTTCAATGATTTTTTGCGAGAATGGTCGGTTGTCTTTTCGTTGCAGCGGCTTGTGCGCAAGTTCCAGCGCAAATTTTTTCGCTGCTTCATGTAAGCCATCACGGTGAATGAGCTTGTCCACCAAGCCCATCTTCTTTGCGGGATACGCATAAATATTTTTTCCCGTAAGCATCATGTCCAATGCTTTCTGGATGCCGACTAATCTTGGAAGGCGCTGCGTACCGCCTCCTCCGGGCAGCAAGCCAAGTTTTACTTCGGGAAGCGCAAGTGTTGTCTTCCTGTCATCCGAAGCAATACGTGCATGACAAGCCAGCGCGATTTCCAAGCCGGCACCAAGGCAGCTTCCATGAATGGCAGCAACAACAGGTTTCTTTGATTTTTCAATACGGTTTAACCCTTCGTGCCCTTTGCGGGTGATTGGTTCAAAGTCGCCCGGCTTCTGCACACGCTTGAACATTTCAATATCAGCTCCTGCGATGAAATCTTTTTTCCTGCTGATGAGGACAATCGCCTTTACATCTAAATCATTATCAAGCTGATTGAACACGTCTTCAAAAAGACCGACCATGTCGGCAGATACTTTATTAATCTTCTCGCCTTTCTGGTCAAGCCAAATAGTGGCGACACCGTTGTTAGATTTTTCAATGGTGAGGTAATCTGATTGATTCATAATTTGAGATATTAGATTTTAGATGGAAGCTGTTCGATACTGCTATAAATTGAAATGGGGTTTACGCAGCATATCTTTCGAGTATCATCGCATGTCCATGCGCCCCAGCCGCACAAGCCGCAAGCAGCGCATATCTTCCGTTTTCTTTTATCAGGCGGTTTGATGCGGTCGTCACCAACCTGCCGCCTGTTGCGCCAAACGGATGTCCCAATGACAGCGAGCCGCCCCATGTGTTGAACTTATCCATGTTCACTACGCCAACTGCTTTGTCGTGCCCAAGTTTCTCTTTTGAAAATTCTTCCGAAGCAAGCGCCTTGATGTTTGCAAGAATTTGTCCTGCAAACGCTTCGTGAAATTCAATCACATCCATTTGGTCTAAGGTCAGTCCCGTTTTCTTCAACACTTTTGCAGTGGCATACGCTGGACCCAGCAGCAACTCTTCATACAAATCCTGACCGCTGAAGGCATAATCCACCACGCGGGCTTTGGGCTTCAAGCCGAGTTGCTGCGCTTTTTCTTCCGTCATAATCAACACCGCAGTTGCGCCATCGGTGAGGAACGAAGCATTCGCTGCCGTAATTGTTCCGTAGTCTTTGATGAATGCGGGGCGCAGCGTTTTCACTTTGTCAATGGTCGTATCTCCGCGCACACCATTATCAAACGTGACGGGCTTGAAATGCGGAGGCAGTTCCACCGGCACGATTTCATCTTTCAGCAAACCCTGCTCGTGCGCCTTTGCCGCCAGTTGGTGGGAGCGCACGGCAAACGCATCCTGCTCTTCGCGCCCCACTTTAAATTTTGATGCAAGCAACTCACAGTCATAGCCCATGATGCGGTTCGTGATATATTCAGCAATGGCAGGCGCTTCAGGCTTGAAATCTTTCGGACGCAGCGAAAACACAAATTTCAAAATGTCGCCAATGCCTTTCAGCTTTTGTGCGCCCATCAGCTTTTTGCGCATCGGCTTGTTGAATGAAATCGGAGCATCTGATACACAATCCACACCGCCCGCAATCACCACTTCCGCCTGCCCTGCAAGAATCTGCTCAATGCCGCTCGCTATCGCCTGGTTTGCTGAAATACACGCCAGCGTCACCGTGTGGCAGGGCGTTGTCGCCAGCAAGCCCGCAGTGATAGCTGCTTCACGCGCCACGTTGCTCGTCTTCACGTTGGCAATCACCGTTCCATATACCACGCGGTCTATGTGCTTTACGTCAATGCCCGTTTTGTTGAGCAAGCCGCGAATGGCAAACTGCCCAAGCTGATACGACATCAGGTCTTTATACTCAGTGCCCGAGCGCAAAAAAGGCGTACGGATGCCGTCAACGATAACGATATTTCTTTTGGTCATGGAATCAGGTATTTCAGGAAAAAAAAATGGACGCACAAAAGTAAACAAATGCCAATGGATGCCAAGCGTTATAGTTGTAAGTCGTAAGTTCTAAGTTGAATGCAAAACGGCTTTACACTTATTACTTAAAACTTAGAACTTACAACTTCAATGTGGCGCGTACTGATTTCATTTCTTTATCACTCGTACGCGCAGCGCCCTCGACCGGAGTGCAGCAGTATTTTTATGCAAACACAAAAAAGCGCCCTCCGGAAAAACCGAAGGGCGCTTTTTAAAAACAGGAAGTGTAAACACTTCCATCTATTTCTTATCACAAGTCAGCCTGCGCTGCATGCACACGCTGAAGACTTGCGATAACGGGGTTTTTTATTTTTTTGTTTCTGATGTTTTTATCGGAGTTCCAGTCACTTTGTATTTGAGAAACCCACTATAAATTACACCATCAATTAAAGCATCGTAACCTGATCCGGCTTTTTCAATAGCTTTATCAACAGCATCTTTAACAGTCCACCCCTTTGCCGTAACTCTTGGGGCATCTTTTTTAACATCAATCGTAACATTTTTTGAACTAACAATGGTAAAATCTAACATTCTGCAACTGCTTAGTGTTGCTATAGTTAAAGCAACAATAAATAATGGAATTACTTTTCTCATTTTTATTTGATTTAAATTTTCGCCTACTCTTTTCGCAATCCGCAGGGCTTTTCAGCATCCGCCCTTTTATTTTTAAAAGACCACAATCAACAGTCCACCGTCAATGGTATTTTTTAACTGTGGACTGTTGTCTGTCGTCTGTTGACTTTCTACGCCTTCACCATCACGCTCACCTCTTCGCTCCACAAGCCCACGCGACCACCCCCGAAAATGTGGATGGCTTTGTAAGTCCATTTTTCTTCCGTGGCGAGAAAGGGAAACGTGTCCACATATTTGGGAGTGGTGGTGTCCACCGCGAGAAACGCAAAATCATCTGCACCGCGCTTCACCCAAATCTCCACGCCTTCGGTGCCTTGTTTTTTCCAGCCCACATCCACATGGTCGGCTGCCAGCGCGAGCTTCAGCGCGGGGCGCACAGTGGCAAGGTCGGGAGGCGGAATATCCGCGCCTTCCAATTGCAAGGCTGCGCCATCGGCAAGGGTGTAATCTTTATGCACCTTGATGGCGTTGGCGATGGAAAGTGCGCGGGGAAAAATGCCCGGGGCAACGGGAATGGGCGCTGCGGCAGGCGGGGTGATAACAGGAGTTACGCTCGGGCTGCTTCCGGCAGCCACGCCAAAAGCCGCCTCGTTTTTGAAAGCGGTGATGTTTTGCGCCAGCGTCTGCACGGCTGAGTGCACTCCATACCAATAGCCCAGCCAATCTCTGTCGGCAGCGATTGCCAGCAACTGCGCAGCCGAGATGCCATATTTGGCGGCATAGGTTGGAATTTGGTCAGCGAAATTGTTGAGCCAATTTAATTGGCTCTCGAAATCATCGGGGAAAAACGACTTTTTTGCCATAGTTAAAGGGGTTTAGGGGTTAAAAAAGAGGTGTTTATCTGTAAAACAGGCTGTTTAGCGCGGTTTAACCTGATGGGAAACCATTCCCCACCGGTGGCAGACCAATTCCCCGCAGTGGCAGAAGGGCTGCCCGCAGTGGGAAACCGCTCACCTTCAGTGGTAAACGGGCTGCCTTTAGTGGCAGAAGATCTACTCGCAGTGGTGGAAGAGTTATCGGTAGTGGCAGAAGGATTCCCCGCAGTGGCGGATGAGTTGCCAGCAGTGGCAACCGGGCTGCCACCGGTGGCAGATGAATTTACACCAAAGGGGGACGAGCGCCCTTGCAAGGGGGATGATTTCCCACGCGGGTAAAGTGATTCCGAAAGCGGGTAAACTGAATTTGTTTCTGTGCTTATTGAACTACCGGAAAGGCGCAGCGCTTCACGCTGGCTGTTGGCTGTTGGCTGTTGGCTGTTGGCTGTTGGCTGTTGGCTGTTTTCATAAAGAGGATTTCAAATTTAAAAAATCTGTTTGAGAATTCCAAATAGTTGAATGTGTTTTTTTGCACGTTAATCAAAGTGTCATTACGCACGAAGTGAAGCAATCCCCAACTCGAAGCCGTTATCTGAATGAGGAGATTGGTAAATGATTTAATTGCCGTCAGCTTTAGCTGACGGATACTGAAGAGCATCTTTTCATCGGCTTTAGCCGAAATCATAGTTTGGCTAAAGCCCTTTTTCTTTGACAATCTTTTTCCGTTGGCTAAAGCCAACGGCAGTTAAGGCTTCGCTGAAAGACACCGCTGTCCTCTTGCTTTCTGCGCTTCTAAACAGAGCCACAAAAGAAAGGAGATGAGTACGCGCCAAACACCACTTAAAAGAATCACGGGTATTGCTTACCTGCACTTTTAACGCTTTACATTCGAGAAAACCGCTACTTTTATCCTCCGCTTATTAACAAACCCAATTATGAAGACCAGATTTTATTTTTTCGTCCTTCTGTTGCTTTTGTCTATCACTGAAAATGTGCAGGCGCAGCATTCCGTTGCCCGCGAGTGGAATGAGATGCAGCTCACCTGCATCCGCAAAGATTTGGCGCGCCCCACGGTGCAGGCGCGTAATCTGTTTCACGTTGCCATCGCGATGTATGATGCGTGGGCGGCTTATGACAGCGTTGCAAAGCCTTATCTGCTTGGCGATACGGTGGGTGGATATTACGCTCCGTTTGCAGGCGTTCCTCCTCCTTCCAATTTGGATTCAGCGCGTGATGAGGCTATCAGCTATGCGGCATACCGTCTTATCAAATGGCGCTATCGCACTTCGCCCGGCATTGGCGTAACGGGTCCCAAGCTTGATTCGCTGTTTCTTGCGCTGGGCTATGATTCGTCTTATCACTCCTTTAACTATGTGAATGGCAACCCTGCCGACCTGGGCAATTATATTGCAGAACAGTTAATCGCCTATGGCTTGCAGGATGGCGCGAATGAAGCGAATGCGTATGCGAATCAATATTACACGCCCCGCAATCCAACCTTGTTGCCCGTTGTTGCAGGAAATCCAAACGTGGTTGACCCCAACTTGTGGCAGCCGCTCACGCTCAATGTGTTTATTGACCAAAATGGAAACGTGATTCCTGTGAGTACGCCCCCGTTTCAGGCGCCTGAGTGGGGCAATGTGACGCCTTTTGCATTGACGGATTCCAATAAAACTGTTTATTCGCGTGGTGGGCATAACTACAATGTGTATCGCGACCCGGGCGCACCACCTCAAATTGATACGGTGAATGGAATCGGAATTGATGACCCTTACAAATGGACGCACACGCTCACTTCAACGTGGTCATCGCATCTCGACCCTACGGATGGTGTGATGATGGATGTTTCTCCTGCAAGCATCGGCAACGCGCATAATTATCCTACTACCGATGCCGAGTATCCGAATTTTTATGATATGCTGAATGGAGGTGATAACAGCACCGGCTACGCCATCAATCCGAAAACAGGACAGCCTTATGCCACTCAAATTGTTCCGCGCGGTGATTACACGCGTGTGCTTGCAGAGTTTTGGGCGGATGGACCGAGTTCGGAAACGCCTCCCGGACATTGGTATGGCATCTTGAATTATGTGAACGACCATCCGCAATTTGAAAAACGCTGGGGTGGAAAAGGTCCTCTGATGGATGAGTTGGAGTGGAATGTGAAATCATATTTTGCGCTGGGAGGCGCAACGCATGATGCCGCCATCTGCGCATGGGGCATCAAAGGCTGGTATGATTCTGCGCGTCCGATTACGGCAATCCGCTACATGGCTGACCAGGGACAAAGCACGGATACTTTGCTTGCGAATTATTCTCCCGCAGGCTTGCCGCTCATTCCCGATTTCGTGGATGTGGTGCGCGACACCAATGATGCCCTTGCCGTAAGAGTGGTTGATTCGCTGGGCAATGTGTTGTTCTATCGGAATGTGGGTAAAATAAAAATCAAGGCGTGGAAAGGTCCTGATTATATCGCCAATCCCGCAACTGATGTTGCAGGCGTGGATTGGATTTTGGCGGAAAACTGGTATCCGTATCAGCGCCCCACATTTGTAACGCCACCGTTTGCAGGATTTATTTCCGGGCACTCCACTTACTCGCGCACTGCCGCTGAAGTGATGACGCTGATTACGGGCGATGAATATTTTCCCGGGGGCATGGGTGAGTTTCATGCTACGGCAAATCAATATCTCGTGTTTGAAGAAGGACCCAGCGTTGACGTTACGTTGCAATGGGCGAAATATAATGATGCTTCCGACCAATGCAGCCTTTCAAGAATTTGGGGCGGCATCCATCCTCCCGCTGATGATATTCCCGGACGCTTGCTCGGGCAACAAATTGGACCTGTCGCTTTCCACCATGCGGTAGATTATTTCGACAGCGAAAAGCCAATGCTCACGGTTACAAGAAATATGACTTTGATAAATGACCCCGCCACGCTATCAACAAATTTAAGATTTGAGATAGCAGTAGAATATAATGAGATAATGGATACCACAGTAGTTCCCTTAATTACATTTCCGATTGAAAATCCTTTAACAAATACTCTGACTTTTGATCCTGCAAACTGTTACTGGTCAGACTGGAAAACATATATTGCCGCTTATGTGATTGCCGATGCTAATGAAACATTGCCGAATGTAGATGTACATGTAACAGGTGGTAAAGATGTTGTTGGAAACGAACACGAGCCTTATGATGCTGCTGACCTGTTCAGCATTGATACGGAAAACCCAAGCGTGGTTTCCGTAACTCCGAGTACAAGTATTATCAATGATGGCGATGCAGGAACCGGCACGTTTAAACTGACAATTATTTTCAGTGAAAACATGCAGATTGGCAGTATGCCGGTGATTTCATTTCCTGTCGAAGATGCGCTTGCAAACACGCTGACTGAAAATGACACAGCGACCTGGCTGAACGAAACAACATTTGAAGCGAACTATGATGTTTCCGATGCGAATGAATTGCTAAATGCTATTGATGTAACCATCACCACATTGGTTGACGAAGCCGGAAATGACATGGCGCAGTTCGATGCAGCGGACAATTTCAGCATTGACATGGAAAATCCTTCTGTGGTTTCTGTTACTCCAAGCGTAAGCGTGATTACCGATGCGCAGATTGGAGTTGAAGCGTTCACACTCACGGTTACATTTGACCAGAGCATGGATACCTCTGAGAAATTCTCGGTGACTTTCCCCATTGAAAATCCGTTTGCAAGCACGCTTGCTTACAATTCAAACGCAAGCGCATGGACAAGTCAAATAGTGTATGAAGCGAAGTATGATGTAACTGACGCGCAGGAAATTCTGAGTGATATTGACTTGGAAGTTGCCACCGTATGCACCGATTTAGCAGGCAACATTCAGGTGGCTTTTTACGAAGCAGACAAGTTCAGCATTGACATGGATAACACAGGCGTTGCGGGTGTAGATGAAAATGGAATTCGCGTGTATCCGAATCCCGTAGGCAGCGGTGCGATGTTGTATGTTGAAGTTGCGCAAGTGAAAGAAGGAGCGGTTTTACAATTGTTGAATGCGCAAGGCAGAGTAGTGATTGCACAGCAACTGACAAATCAAAAATCAAGCATCGCGCTTGCTTCGCTTCCTGCGGGATTGTATCTGCTGCGCGTTGGCGGAGTAGAAAAAGAATTTTCACACAGCGTGTTGATTCTGGGGAATTAGAAATCTCCTTGATAAACATCAAAAAGATTTCTCAAGAAAGGAAATAAACTTGCGTACGATGAAAAATCCCGTACGCGCAGTTGAAGTCCTCACATCTGTCAAAACCGACTATTGTTTGGGCTTTCCCGGCTCCATGCAAAAAATCACCGATGATGGCACGATGCTGCTGCATCCCGACCACACGGATAAATTGCTCCGCGCAGAATATGCCTGCGAAACCCTCACTATAGGCGATGAGCGGCTCGGCTTTTACAAATATGCTGACTGGCTTCCTGTGAATCATTTCCTTTCCGGTTCCAGCGCTCCTATTACCTACAAGAGCGAGCGTCTTGCAAAATTTCTGAAACTCAAAAATCTGTATATCACGTTCAGTGGCTTTTTTCCTGAGCGCGATGTGTATATGCTCACCGGTACGTTCAAAGAATGTGAAGCGTATGCAGTGTGCGGTCGCCTGCCTGAAGATTTTAAGGATGTGCTGGTGGTTGCCTCCGCAGGAAACACTGCCCGTGCGTTTGCGCGCGTGTGTTCTGAAAATAATATCAAGCTTCTTTTAGTGGTGCCGCATATCCGCAGAAGCAAGTTGTGGTTTCGCGAAGAATTAAATCCTTGTGTGAAATTGATTACGGTGGGCGGTAACAGCGATTATTATGATGCCATTCGCGTAGCGGATGATATTTGCAAACTGCCCGGATTTGTTGCCGAAGGCGGAGCAAAGAATGTAGCAAGACGCGATGGCATGGGTACGACTGTTCTATCGGCTGTCACAGCTATTGGTGAAATTCCTGATTATTATTTTCAGGCGGTGGGCAGCGGCACAGGCGCGATAGCTGCGTGGGAGGCAAACCTGCGCTTTAACGCAAGTGGAGATTTTGAAAAGAAAAAAATGCGTCTGCATGTTTCGCAGAATGAGCCGTTCACTCCCATGTATGATGCGTGGAAAGAAAACTCGCGCCAACTGCTGCCGATGGATGAAGCGGAATCAAAAAAGAAACTTTCTCAGATTTTTGCAGACGTGCTTGCCAACCGCAAGCCTCCTTATGGAATCAAAGGCGGTTTGTATGATGCCCTGATTGATTCAGAAGGCGACATGCACACCGTGACAAACGAAGAAGCAAAACTTGCGTCAAAAATTTTCCTGCGCGAAGAAGGCATTGACATTGAACCTGCTGCTGCGGTTGCTACAGCTTCATTAATGAAATGTGTGGAAGACGGTACGGTGGAGCGTGATGCTATCATCATGCTCAACATCACCGGTGGCGGCAGCGAGCGTTTCAAGTCTGAACACAACACGGTGAACTTAGAACCTTCCTATGTGATTGATATTGAGAAATACAATCCGGAAGCGGATGCTAAGATGGTTTTGGAATTATTTGAAAACCGGAAAGTGAGGAAGGCGTGACAAATTAATTTAAAACTAAAATTCAAGTTTCAACTGCAACTTTGCAATCTGTTTCTGTGAATGAAGCGCGAAATGGATATTGCTTTTTCATCCGTACAAATGCCAAATGTAAATAGGCAGTAGCAGTTGTATCTTGTCTGTCGTCCATTTACTGTTAACCTTCTCAGTAACCATTTTTCCACATCCGTTTGCTTTCCCAAAACAGTGTAGTATCTTTGCCGCGAATTTTAAAAAACCTCTCTCATAATATCATGGCTAACATCGGAAAAGTAAAGCAGGTAATCGGTGCGGTGGTGGACGTGAGCTTCGAAAACGGCAAGCTCCCCAACATCCTCAACAGCCTGAACATCAAGATGCAGGATGGTTCCACGCTGATACTCGAAACGCAGAAACATTTGGGCGAAGACAGCGTGCGCACCATCGCGATGGATAGCACCAACGGGCTGATGCGCGGCATGGCAGTGATTGACTCGGGCGCACCTATCACGATGCCTGTGGGCGATGAAATTAAAGGTCGCCTGCTCAATGTGGTGGGTGAAGCGATTGACGGTATCGGACCCATCAAAACAAAGAAGGGTTACCCGATTCACCGCAAGCCTCCTGTGTTTGAAGATTTATCAACAGAAACGGAAGTGCTCTTTACGGGCATTAAAGTGATTGACCTCATTGAGCCTTATTCAAAGGGCGGAAAGGTTGGTCTGTTTGGTGGCGCGGGTGTGGGCAAGACGGTTATCATCATGGAGCTTATCAATAACATCGCGAAGAGCTATGCGGGGATGTCGGTGTTTGCAGGTGTGGGTGAAAGAACCCGTGAAGGAAATGATTTGCTCCGCGAAATGATTGAATCAAACGTGGTGCGCTATGGAGAAGATTTCAAGCACAGCATGGAAAAAGGCGATTGGAATCTCGCGCAGGTAGATATGAAGGAGCTTGCACAATCGCAGGCTACGCTGGTGTTCGGGCAGATGAACGAGCCACCCGGAGCGCGTGCGCGTGTTGCGCTTTCAGGATTGACTGTTGCTGAATATTTCCGCGATGGCGATGAAAACGACCCGACAGGAAAAGACATTCTCTTTTTCGTTGACAATATCTTCCGCTTCACGCAGGCAGGTTCTGAAGTATCCGCGTTGTTAGGTCGTATGCCTTCAGCGGTGGGTTATCAGCCAACGCTTGCTACGGAAATGGGATTGATGCAAGAGCGCATCACTTCAACGAAGCGCGGTTCTATCACCTCGGTGCAGGCCGTTTACGTTCCTGCGGATGACTTGACTGACCCTGCTCCCGCAACGACATTTGCCCATTTGGACGCGACAACGGTATTGAGCCGTAAGATTGCCGAGTTGGGAATTTATCCAGCAGTTGATCCGCTCGATTCTACTTCAAGAATTCTCACTCCGCAGATTGTGGGTGAAGCGCATTACAACTGCGCGCAGCGCGTGAAGAGGATTTTGCAGCGCTACAAGGAATTACAAGATATTATTGCGATTCTTGGTTTGGAAGAATTGTCGGAAGAAGACAAGCAGGTGGTGAGCCGCGCAAGACGTGTGCAGCGTTTCTTGTCGCAGCCGTTCCACGTTGCCGAGCAGTTTACCGGCATGAAAGGTGTGTTGGTTTCCATCGAAGAATGTATCCGGGGCTTCAATATGATTATGGATGGTGAAGTGGATGAATATCCGGAAACAGCCTTCAGCTATGTCGGCACGATTGACGAAGCGATTGAGAAGGGGAAGAAGATGATGGCGGAGAGTAAGTAATTCGATGATTTGCTGATTCGATGATTCGGTAATTAAAGTCCCGTTCATCATAGAATCACCGAATTAAGAAATCACCGAATCAGGTTTCATCATCGAATTATCGAATCAATAAATCAACATGCATTTAGAAATACTCACTCCAGAAAAAAAAATCTTCGATGGCGAAGTAACGGGCGTAAAGCTGCCCGGTGCAGTTGGCTCATTTGAGATTTTGAAGAATCACGCTCCGATCATCTCTGCGCTTATCAAAGGCGAAGTGCGTGTGAAAAGCGCACAAGGCTCGCAGACCTTCAAAATCAACAGCGGCTTCGTTGAATGTTTAAACAACGAGGTGACGGTGTTGGTGGAAGGCGTGGAAAAGTAATCATCCTTCTTTTTTAACTCTGCGTCTTTGCGCCTCTGCGTGAAAAAATCCTGCTTGCGACAATCCACCATAACGCTGTCGAAATCATCCTTGCGCGATTCTCCTAATTTATTTAGCTTTACGTTCGTAAATTTCAATTCAAACCGAAAAGTTTGTTTTATGGGAATGAATGAAAAGCTGGTTCAAATAAAAGCCTCGTGGAAGCTCGCGTTGAGCGACCCTTATTTCCGGTGGCAGTTTCTCATTACAATGCTTTTCTTTTTTGCAGTGAGCAAACACAACTTTCATTTTCTAAACCTGTGGGAGCATCGCGCAGGCTTCCGGTTGCATGACCCCGTTCTGAATATGCTTCAACCCCGTGATTTCTCCAACATCATTTTCTTTTTTACTTATTCTGCAATCCTTTTCGTGTTCGTTTCAAGCCTATCAAACCCGGGAAGGTTTGTGCGCGGCATTCAGGCGTATGCGCTCATCGTGGCGTTGCGCACGGCAAGCATTTATTTCTTTCCGTTGGAAGCGCCTTCCGGCATGGTGCTGCTTGTTGACCCGATTGCAAACTTTTGTTTTCAAACGCAAACCGCCATCACCAAAGACTTGTTCTTTTCGGGACATACAGCTACGGTAGCTTTTGTATTCCTCATGGCGCAAAACCGCTTTCTGAAAATATTTTGTTTCATCGCATTGCTTACAGTTCCTATCCTATTAATGTGGCAGCATGTGCATTACACTGTTGATGTTGTCTTTGCGCCTTTTGTCGCCTTTTGCTGTGCAAGAGCAATTGACTGGGTGAACCGCCAGCACGAATACGGGAAGGCGCTGTTTAAGTATTGAGTGAGTCATCTCGCACTTTTGGGTAATCTTCATTCTAATTCTACTGTCTTCTGATTTACATTTGTTTTTCCATGTCCTCTTCAAAAAATATTTCCGCGAATCAGAATCAAGAGGTGATTGAGAAAGCAACGCTGATGGCACAAAAAGCCCTCTCCGCAATAGCGCGATTGAACGAGGAAGTTGAAACAGATTATGTCATTGATTTTCTGCGCGGCTCGAAATCGGAAAAAATAAGGGAGCTGCACAAACAAATAAAAACATTTGGAGCGGGGGTTGACAGCAGCAGGCAGGAGTGGCTCAACCATATCCGCGATTTAATTTCTTATGGATATTTGAAGCCGGATTCCGTTGGACGACCAATCTTAAAGCTGACAGAAAAAAGCTGGAAGGTTTTACGCGGAGAAGAAAAAGTTTTGCTTGCTACAAAAGCTGTGGACGAGCCAAAAGTTGATACAAAGGGTAGGGGAGAGGTAGTCTATGAACCTGACCTTTTGGAAGAATTAATAAAACTCAGAAAATACTTCTCAAAGAAAGAAGACACGCCTGCTTATATGATTCTCAGTGACATGACGCTGCATGAACTCGCAGCCTATCTGCCGCAGACGAAAGAAGAAATCACGGAAATAACGGGGTTTGGTGACGCGAAGGTTTCAAAGTATGCGTCCCGATTTTTGTATGTAATCAAAGAGTATTGCGAAATAAATTATCTCCCATCGCGCATGGAGTTGAAGAACACAAAGCAAAAATGGCAAAGCGATAATGGAGATACAGATACCAAAGTGCAATCACTCGAACTGTTTCGCCAGGGAATCCCCGTTTCTGAAATTGCGCGTATGCGCGACCTTCCGGCAGAAACCATTGAAGGGCATCTTACGCATTTCATTCCCTCAGGCGAAGTGTTCCTCACGGATTTGGTTGCCGCTGAAAAAATTCCCCTCATTAAAGAAGCAATCCGCAAGATGGGAGGAAATGCATTGCAACAAATAAAAGAAATGCTTGGCGAGAGCTACAGCTATGGGGAAATCAGGGCTGTGATGAGCGTGATGCGCAGGCATAAATAGAAAGTATTTTAGTGAGGGCGAAAATTTGATAATTTAATTATCAGAAACTCATAAATATTCAACCATGGGCAATATAAAATTATTTGAGAGCAAAAAGGTAAGAACGCACCGGGACAGTGAGAAAGAGCAATGGTTCTTTTCAGTGATTGATGTAACTGAGATTTTAACTGGTAGTTCTATCCCCAAACGATATTGGAGTGATTTAAAAAAGAAGCTAATAAAGGAAGGAAGTCAGTTGTACGAAAAATCGTACAACTGAAATTTGAAGCTTCCGATGGCAAAATGTACGCAACCGAATTAACCGAATGACAACGTATTTTCTCTAAGAGTAAACACGTAGAAGAATATTCTACACACTTTTCCACATTTTAAGACAACTTGTTGATGTCCACTTCCTTGTGGTGTTAAATCTCGTTAAACTTTTTTTCCCGTTTTGTTTGCGGAATAAACTTCGCGTGGTAGATTTGCAACGATTTTTTGACACGCTTGTGACAAACTCATCCCTAACGACAACAACCCGATGGATTTAAGGAAGTTTTCCTTTGCTGCTTTTCTTCTCTTATTCTTATTGATTTTTAATTTTTCTGCTGTTGCCGAAGATGCCGCTGCAACGCCCGAGACGCCCAGCGAAGCCGTGCAGAGTGGTGAAAAAATATTCAAGGCAAACTGCGCAAGTTGCCACAAGGTAGCTTCTAAAATGGTGGGTCCCGCTTTGGTGGGCGCAGAGAAACGCTGGATTGCAGCAGGTGACTATAATGGCATCAGCGGCAGAGATTGGTTGACAAAATGGATTAAGAATTCACAGGAAGTTATAAAGGAAGGCTATCCCTACGCAAACAAAATCTACAACGAGTATAACAAGTCGCTGATGACGGCTTTCACCACCCTCACCGATGAGGATGTGACGAATGTGCTGGCTTATGTAGAGTATGCAGCAGTAGCAACTAAGCCGGATGTAAAAGTAACTCCGGTTCCTACAGGTCCGGATTACACGCTTTATATTCTCTACGCACTCTTAGGAATTTTGCTTGTCCTCGTAATTGGCTTGGGCAGTTTCATCGGCAAACTTGGGGTGAAGGTGTTGGAAAGAGAAGGGTTGCCAATTCCGGTTCCCGTGCCGTTTTACCGCGATAAAAAATTAATTACCACCGTGATGCTCGTGATTCTGATTGGCATCGGCTATGCTGCCGTCAATCAGGCGATTGACCTCGGTCGTCAGCAGGGATATGCTCCCGAACAGCCAATTAAATATTCCCACGCGTTACACGCAGGCTTAAACCAGATTAATTGCCAATACTGTCACGCTGCTGCGCCAAAGAGCAAACACGCAAACATTCCTTCCATGAATGTGTGTATGAATTGCCACAAGGGAATTCAGTCGGGTGATGTGAATGGCAAGTATGGTAGAAAAGAAATCGCTAAGATTTATGCTTCTATTGGTTTCGACCCGAACACGCTCAGCTATATCAAAGATTACAGCAAAATGGAAAAAGCGGATGCGGATAAACTCTTTACTGAATGGTTGCAGGGTGATGAAAAAAGCAAACCAACGCCTGCTGAAATTGCGGATGTGCTCCAGTTTGTAAATAAGCCGATTGAATGGGTGCGCATCCACAATCTGCCTGACCATGTTTACTTCAATCACTCGCAGCACGTAACTGTTGCAGGGCTTGAGTGCCAAACCTGCCACGGTCCGATTCAGGAAATGGAAACAGTTTATCAGTTTGCTCCTTTGTCAATGGGCTGGTGCATCAATTGCCACAGAACGAACGAAGTGAATTTTGCAGGAAATAAATTTTACGAAGATTATCAGCAGTTGCATGAAAGTTTGAAGAGCGGAAAGATTGATAAAGTAACTGTTGAAACGATTGGCGGCACCGAGTGTCAGAAGTGTCATTATTGATTTGAAAGTCCCCCCTTGAGTGTTTGCAAAGAGGGGTTGCGAAAGCAACGAGCGTGAGGCAGGGGGATGATAATTTTTTAGTTCAGGTTTAAAGTTTAAAGCAATTCAAATGGCTGAAATGAAGTACTGGAAGGGGTTGGAGGAAAAGGAAATCAATTCCGTTCCTCTGCAATCGGAAGAATTTTCTGAAAGTCTTCCGGTGGTCAGCGAATTAGGAAACAAAATCGAAACGCTTGCATCGAGCAGGCGCGATTTTTTGAAGGTGATGGGCTTCAGCGTAACAGCGGCTACCGTTGCAGCGAGTTGCGAAATGCCCGTAAGGAAATCGATTCCTTACATTGTGAAGCCCGATGAAATAATTCCGGGCGTTGCGAATTACTACGCATCTACTTATGCCGAAGGCGGTGACTATTGCAGCGTGTTGGTGAAAACGAGAGAAGGTCGCCCGATTAAAATTGAAGGAAACAAGCTTTCAAAAATTACCAAAGGTGGAACAAGCGCATTGGCGCAGGCTTCCATACTTGGTTTGTATGATAACTATCGTCTGACGAAGGCAGTGGCGAATGGCGAAGAAACAACTTGGAAGAAAGCAGACGAAGCGATTATCGCAGAGTTGGAAGCGATACAGGCGGCAGGCGGAAAAATCCGTATCGTTTCTTCTACGCTATTAAGTCCTTCCACCAAGCAGGCGATAAAAGATTTCATCGCAAAATATCCAAGCGCGAAGCACGTAACGTATGATGCGGTTTCCTGTACAGGAATCCTGAAAGCAAACGAAGCGACTTTTGGTAAAAAAGTAATCCCCGGTTATCGTTTTGATAATACAGATTTGATTGTGAGCGTAGGCGCAGATTTCCTCGGCTCCTGGATTTCGCCTGTGGAATATGCCGCGCAATATGGCGCGAAAAGAAAACTGTCGAAAGAAACGAAAACGATGAACCGCCACATTCAGGTGGAATCAACGCTTTCGCTTGCAGGCAGCAATGCCGACAAACGCATTTTGGTAAAGCCTTCACACGAAGCAGTTGCGCTGACACACATCTATAATGTGCTCGCTTCAAAATCAGGCGCGGCAACTGTTTCACTTTCTGGCTTAGATGAAACTGCAAAAACAGAACTGACGAAAGTTGCAGATGAGTTGCTTGCAGCAAAAGGAAAATCATTAGTAGTAAGCGGCTCGAATGATGTGAACGTGCAGTTGGTTGTCAATGCAATCAATATTCTTCTTGGCAATTACGGAACCACGATTGATTTGAGCGCTTATTCTAATCAGCGCCAGGGCGATGATGCAGAGATGGATGCGTTGGTAAGCGAACTTGGTTCAGGCGATGCGCTCATCGTGTTTGATTCAAATCCTGTTTACTCTTACGCGAAAAAAGATGCGTTTAAATCAGCATTGGAAAAAGTGAAACTCTCTGTTTCATTAAATCCAAAGCCTGACGAAACGACTGTGTTGTGCAAATACTCCTGCCCGAATCATCATTACTTGGAAGCATGGAATGATGCCGAGCCAAAGAATGGTTCATTCAGCATCACGCAGCCTACTATTGCGCCTTTGTTCAAGACGCGCAGCGCGGCTGAAAGTTTTTTGAAGTGGGCTGGCATTGATACTCCGTATTACGATTACATCAGAAATTATTGGAGCCAGAATATTTTCTCCAAGCAAACACACTTTGCTTCATTTGATATGCTGTGGGACAGAACCGTGCATGACGGAGTGCTTGATACGCAGGTAGCGGCAGAAACATGGACTCCCGCAGCGATTGATATTTCAGCAGCCGTAGCAGCGATTGCAAAAAATGCAGGAGCGGCAGATGCAGTAGAGTTAGTGGTGTATGAAAAGATTGCTATCCGCGATGGAAAATTTGCAGACAATCCCTGGTTGCAGGAAGTGCCAGACCCGATTTCAAAAATCACGTGGGACAATTACGTTTGTGTTTCCAAGAAAATGGCGGAACGCCTTGGCTTAAAACAGGCGCTTTCTAAAATCAATACAAGTTCGGGAACAGAAACCGATTTAGTGAAGGTAGCTGCGAATGGCTACGAGATTACATTGCCTGTGATTGTTCAGCCCGGCACTGCGGATTATACGCTTGCAATCGCATTGGGCTATGGAAGAGAGGTGGCGAGCAAAACAAAAGCAGTGGGACAAAATGCGTTTCCGTTTTTGCAGGCAAACGGAGGTTCTTATTCCACTGTTATAGCAGGCGCAACGATTGAATTGGTTGCAGGTTCTTACAAAGTCGCGCAAACGCAGATGCACCACTCCATCCAGACTCCGATGGAAAAAGTGGGCAAGCAGATGGAAAGAAGAATTATAAAAGAAACTACGCTTGCCGAATACAGTGCGAACCCTTACGCGGGCAATGAAGACCGCAAAGAAATTCAAGAGCATTTAAAGACACTTTACCCTGACCATGAAAAGTTGAAGAGAGGCAATCAATGGGAAATGACCATTGACCTTAGTTCCTGCATTGGCTGCAATGCCTGCGTTGTTGCTTGCACTGTGGAAAACAATGTACCCGTTGTCGGAAAAGATGAAGTGGTGCGTGCGCGTGAAATGCACTGGTTGAGAATTGACCGCTATTTTTCAGGAAGCGATGAAAACCCTTCAGTGGTGTTTCAGCCGATGCTTTGCCAGCATTGCGATAATGCTCCGTGTGAAAATGTTTGTCCTGTTGCGGCAACAAACCACAGCAGCGATGGCTTGAATCAAATGGCTTACAATCGTTGCATTGGCACACGCTATTGCGCAAACAACTGTCCGTTTAAAGTGAGAAGGTTCAACTGGTTTGATTATTTGGGCGCTGATAGTTTCCGTAAAGAAACCATCTTCAATAACGAACATGATGTAACTGAAATGTCGGAAGATTTAACCCGCATGGTGTTGAATCCCGATGTAACGGTGCGCTCAAGAGGCGTGATGGAAAAGTGTTCATTCTGCGTGCAGCGCATTCAGGAAGGAAAATTGAAAGCGAAAAAAGCAGGACGCGGTTTGCAGGATGCCGATATTACGGTGGCGTGTCAAACTGCCTGCCCGACCCATGCGATTTCATTCGGTGACATCAATAATAAGGAAAGTGAAGTTTATAAAATAGCGAATGATGAACGCGGGTTCAAAGTGCTGGAAGAATTGCATGTGCTGCCTTCTATCACTTACCTTACAAAAGTGAGAAATACTGAAAAAAGCGAAGCTTAAATAACAGACGATGAGCGCCTACGAATCACAAATAAGAGAACCTCTCGTAACAGGGAGCAAGGACTATCATCAAATCACGAAAGACATCGTCCGCTCCACGGAAAGTGTTCCTCCGCTTATTTGGTTTTTGATAACCGGGTTTACTGCAACAGTAATGACGATTGGCTTTATCGCAATCGGCTACACCGTGTGGATGGGCATCGGAGCATGGGGACTGAACAAAACAGTAGGTTGGGCATGGGACATCACCAACTTCGTGTGGTGGATTGGTATCGGTCACGCAGGCACGCTTATCTCCGCAATTCTTTTGATTTTCCGTCAGCGTTGGAGAACAGGCATTAACCGCTCTGCGGAAGCGATGACAATTTTCGCGGTAATGTGCGCGGGATTATTTCCTGCTATTCACATGGGCAGACCGTGGCTTGCGTTTTTTATTTTCCCTTATCCGAACACACGCGGTCCATTGTGGGTGAACTTTACTTCACCGCTCTTGTGGGACGTGTTTGCAATCTCGACTTACTTCACCGTTTCATTATTATTCTGGTATTCCGGTTTGCTTCCTGACTTTGCTACCATCCGCGACCAGGCGAAAGGCAAAATCAGAAAAATGATTTACAACAAACTGAGTTTCGGATGGACAGGCTCTGCAAAACACTGGCAGCGTTTTGAATCGTTGTCACTTGTGCTTGCAGGTCTTGCAACTCCACTCGTATTGTCAGTACACACAATCGTATCATTTGACTTTGCTACTTCAGTAATTCCCGGCTGGCACACTACGATTTTCCCGCCTTACTTCGTTGCGGGCGCAATCTTTTCAGGATTTGCAATGGTACTCACGCTGATGATTATCACGCGCAAGGCGCTGAAGGTTGAAGACTATATTACCATCAACCACATTGAGTCCATGAATAAGATTATTATTCTCACGGGTTCGATTGTAGGCGTGGCGTATCTCACGGAGCTATTTATGGCGTGGTACTCCGGTTTCCCTTATGAGCAATACGCTTTTTACAACCGCGCACTCGGACCTTACTGGTGGGCTTACTGGATTATGATGACCTGCAACGTGATTTCACCGCAGCTTTTCTGGTTTAAGAAATTGAGAAGAAGCATCTATTTCACATTCGTGATGTCTATCATCATCAATATAGGAATGTGGTTTGAGCGCTTTGTGATTATTGTAACTTCCCTGCACCGCGATTACTTGCCATCAAGCTGGGTTTATTATAGCCCCACAATTGTGGAAATGGGAATTTATCTGGGAACATTGGGATTATTCTTTACGCTGTTTCTTTTGTTTGCAAGAGCGTTTCCGGTAGTGGCAATTGCGGAAGTGAAAGCGATTTTGAAAACATCAGGAGATAAACAAAAGCGCGAACAGCATGAGCCTGTTGCGAATGGACATCATCATTGATAATTTTTGACTGAGATGGATAAATACATAGTTGGCTTGTTTGATGACGATGAGGTGCTGCTGAAAGCAGTGGCTGCCGTCAGGAAAGCGGGCGTGAAAATTCACGATGTGCTGACGCCTTTCCCTGTTCACGGTCTTGACACCGCGATGGGCATCAAAGAATCAAGGCTGCACACGGTTGGCTTCATTGCAGGCGCCATCGGTTGCATTTCTGCAATTTCATTTATCGTTTGGACAAACACGGTAAGCTACCCGCTGAATATTGGTGGTAAGCCTTTCGCAGCTATTCCTTCTTATATTCCGGTTACGTTTGAAATAACAGTGCTTTCCGCTTCTATCACGATGGTGGTTTCTTTTTTTGTGCGCAGCGGACTTTCAATTTTTAAAGAGCCGCGCATTTTTGATGAGCGCACTACGGACAATCGTTTTGCAATGATTTTTGATTTGAAAGATGTGGATGCAGGCAAAGTGAAAGAAGTATTGAAGCAAACCGGAGCGGTGGAAGTGAACGAGAAAAATTTTGAATCATGATTGGAGTTTATAGTTTGCAGTTTTCCGTTTCGCTGACGGTAAACTGAAAACTGAAAACTGAAAACAAGAATTGAAATGAACAACAGGCAAATAAAATTGATTGGACTAATCTTCGGAGTTGCGTTGTTTGCATCCTGCGGAAAAGACCCCAATAGCACAGGAAGAAGTTATATGCCGGACATGGTATACCCCGTCACGTATGAAACGTATTCCGCCAATCCGCTTTTTGATAATAACCAAACTGCGCGTATGCCGGTGGCAGGAACAATTCCGCAAGGCTTATTGCCGGCAAACGACACGATGGATGAGGCTTCCTTGAAATCTTATCTCTACAAAAGATATTTCCCTGATTCTCCCGATGGTTATGAAAAAGCAGGCGCAGAGCTTTTGAATCCTATTGTATTAAGTGATGAAGTTCTTGCGCAGGGACAAAAAACTTATGAAGTTTTCTGCGCAGTATGTCACGGAGCAACAGGTGACGGACAGGGTTCGATCGTGGTGAGTGGCGCATATCCGCCTGTTCCTGCTTATAGTGAAAGGCTTAAAGGACTTTCAGAAGGAAAGATGTTTCATTCCATCACCTATGGAAGAAACCTGATGGGCAGTTATTCAGCGCAGGTAAGCGCAGAAGACCGTTGGAAAGTGATTTATTACATTCAAAAACTTTCAGCTACTGGACGCTTTGCGTCTGCTGCTGCAACGGATAGTGTCGCTATAACCGCTGTCAAATAAATGAATTGAGAAGCATGACAGAAACATTTGTATTTCCATCCAAAACAAAAAACATCGCCTTTGCGCTTATCTCCATTGGTTTGCTCGGCACTGTGCTTGGCTTAACGATGGGGCATGACCACAACCGCGTGTGGGCGAATCTTTTGCTCAACAGCTATTATTTCATCGGGCTTGCGCTTGCGGGCGTTTTTCTTGCTGCCGCGCATCAGCTTGGCTATGGCGGATGGCACGTTCAGATTAAGAGAGTATTTGAATCCACAGGTTCGTTAATTCCTGTTATCGGAATTATCGTAGCGTTGATTCTGCTTGGCGGAAAAATGCACTGGCATCACGTGTATCACTGGATGGACGCATCGCTGTATGACCCGACAAGTCCGAACTATGATGAGATAATGGTAGGCAAAAGTGGTTTTCTGAATTTTGGTTTTTTTGCCGCGAGAATTATTTTCTATTTATCCATTTGGACGTTTTTTGCATGGTTGCTTAGAAAAATTTCCATCAAGGAAGATGAAAATGGCGGCTTAAAATATTACACCCGAAACAAGTTTTACGCTGCATTGTTTCTGATTGTGTATGCCGTTACAAGCTCCACCGCTTCGTGGGATTTTATTATGAGCGTTGACCCGCACTGGTACAGCACTTTGTTCGGCTGGTACAACTTTGCAAGCTGTTCTGTTGCAGGAGTTGCAGCGATTACGCTTGTTGTGCTTTACTTGAAAAAGAACGGCTACTTGCATCAGGTGAATGAAGAGCATTATCACAACCTCGGTATGTTCATGTTTGGTTTCAGCGTATTCTGGGCTTACTTGTGGTTCTCGCAATACATGCTGATATGGTATGCGAACATCCCGGAAGAAACGGTTTATTTCTATACGCGCCTGCACGGAAAGCCTTTGTTCAAATTTCTTTTTTACCTCAACTTATTTATGAATTTTATCTTCCCGTTCCTTTTCCTGATGACGCGCACTGCAAAGAGAAACCCCGCGAAGCTGGCGTTTGCTGCCGTAGTGATTTTGTGCGGACACTGGGTGGATTATTACCTGATGGTGATGCCCGGCTCAACAGGCGAAAACGCGGGAATCGGTCTCACTGAAATTTCTATTACTCTTGGTTTTGTCGGACTGTATGTTTTTGTCGTGCTGAATACGCTGACCAAAGCATCGCTGGTTCCGGTGAACAATCCGTTTGGAAAGGAAAGCATGGTTCATCATACTTTAAAATAACCTATTGATGTTAAGCCTTTTAATAGTTGCAGTAGTTGTCCTGATGGGCATTGTCATCTTTCAGGTAGCGCGCACGAATGAGTTGATGTCAGTCCTGAAGGGCGAGCATGAAGGAGATGTTTCTCCCATCACCACAAAGATTATCGCTTATTTCTTTTTGGCGTTTTTGGTGATTGGAATGGCAGGCGTTTATTTCGGTTATGCCTTTTACAAACCCAAATTTCTCCCTGCCGCATCCAGCGAACACGGAGTACAGTTGGATTATATGTTTAACATGACAGCGGTTTTTACCGGAATCGTTTTCTTCATCACGCATATCCTGTTGTTTTGGTTTGCATTCAAATACAAATCAGGCAAAGGCAACACGGGCTACTATTTTCCGCACAGCAATAAGCTCGAAATTATTTGGACTACTGTTCCTGCAATCGTACTCACGGTATTGGTGATTTTCGGATTAAAGGCATGGCTGAAAACAACGGGCCCCGCTCCTGAAGAAGCGATGGAAGTAGAAGCAGTTGCGGAACAATTCAAATGGAATATTCGCTATTCGGGCGCTGACGGTAAATTGGGAAAAAGAAAATTCGATTTAATCTCAGCAGAAAATCCGCTGGGCATTGATTGGAGCGACCCGAACAGCCACGATGATTTCTTTTCAGATTTGATTCACCTTCCGGTAAACAAACCGGTGCTGTTCAGACTTGGCGCAAAGGATGTGTTGCACGCTTTTTATCTTCCGCATTTCCGCGTAAAGATGGATTGTGTGCCTGGCATTCCTACCCAGTTTTGGTTTACGCCCACGCAAACCACCGCTGAAAAACAATTGGAAACCAACGATGCGGAATTCACTTACATTCTTGCTTGCGCTGAATTGTGCGGACAGGCGCACTGGACTATGCGGAAAGATCTTGTAGTTGAAACGGATGAAGAGTTTCAGGCATGGTTCACCAAGCAGCCCTCTACATACAGTGCCAGGAAGGCAGCGCTTGAAAACAAAGCGGCAATAGAAGCACAACAATTTTTAGATACATTGGATAACAAAGAGCAGAAAGAAGTTCAACCGATTTCTGCGCGATAAAAAATCTCTTTTCTCATGGCACATGCACAGCACGTAGCTGATGACGTTCATGTACATGCTCACGGTCACGAGGAGCATGAGCATCACGATACGTTTATCACAAAATATATTTTCAGTCAGGACCACAAAATGATTGCAAAGCAGTTCCTCATTTTGGGAATGCTGTGGGCAATCGTAGGTGCGTTGTTTTCCGTTTTCTTCCGTTTGCAACTTGCATATCCCGGTCAGTCGTTTCCGATAATGGAACAGTTTCTCGGTTCAAAATGGGCGCCCGATGGAATTTTAAATCCGAATTACTACTACGCATTGATTACCATGCACGGAACGATTCTCGTGTTCTTCGTGCTCACGGCTGGATTGAGCGGTACGTTCGCAAACTTTTTGATTCCGTTGCAGATTGGTGCGCGCGATATGGCATCGCCTTTCATGAACATGCTTTCGTTTTGGTTTTTTGCATTGTCAAGCGTGGTGATGCTCGCTTCGCTTTTTGTTGAAACAGGTCCCGCATCAGGCGGATGGGTAATTTATCCTCCACTCAGCGCGTTGCCGCAAGCTGCGCCCGGTTCAGGCTTGGGCATGGATTTATGGCTTATCTCCATTGCATTCTTTATTATCTCTGTTGCCTTGGGCGGGTTGAATTATGTTTCCACTGTCATCAATATGCGCACGAAAGGGATGACATTTTTCCGAATGCCGCTCACGATATGGGCATTGTTTTTCACTGCGGTAGTAGGCTTGCTTTCGTTTCCGGTATTATTTGCGGCAGCGGTGTTGCTTATTTTCGACAGAACATTAGGAACAAGTTTTTTCCTCTCCGATATTTTCATTGGCGGTGAAGCGCTTGGTTATTCAGGCGGCAGCCCCATTTTGTTTCAGCATCTTTTCTGGTTCCTTGGGCATCCTGAAGTTTATATTATTATCCTGCCCGCATTTGGTTTGGTTTCTGAAGTGCTTTCAGTGAATGCGCGCAAGCCTGTGTTTGGTTACAGAGCAATGGTGTATTCCATTATGGCGATTGTGGTGTTGTCGTTCATCGTATGGGCGCATCACATGTTCGTTTCAGGATTGAATCCGTTTGTCGCTTCCATCTTCGTGTTGTTCACGCTGCTGATTGCGGTGCCATCTGCCGTGAAAGTATTTAACTGGATTACCACGCTGTGGCGAGGAAATCTAAGACTGACGGTTGCGATGTGTTTTGCGATTGGCTTCGTGTCTTTATTTATTTCAGGTGGTTTGACCGGAATTTTCCTCGGCAACTCAGCTATTGATATTCAATTACACGACACGTATTATGTTGTTGCACACTTCCACATCGTGATGGGAGTTGCGGCATTCTTCGGAATGTTTGCGGGCATTTATCATTGGTTCCCAAAAATGTACGGAAGGTTTATGAACAGCACACTCGGCTACATTCACTTTGTAATTACGCTGGTGGGCAGCTATATGATTTTCTGGCCCATGCACTACTTGGGAATGACGGGTGTTCCGAGAAGATATTATGCGTTTGAAATTTTCCCGCAGTTTGACCAATATGCGGATTTGAACAAGCTCATCACCATTTTTGCCATTATCACCTTCATGGCGCAACTGATGTTTGTGTTTAATTTCTTTTACAGCATCTTTAAAGGGCGCAAAGTAACAGACGAAAATCCATGGAAGGCTACCACGCTCGAATGGACGACACCGATTGAACCCGGACACGGCAACTGGCCCGGCAACATTCCTGATGTACATCGCTGGTCGTATGATTACGGAAAAGACGGACGCGATTTTATTCCGCAAACAGAGCCGCTGAAGGCGGGAGAGAAAGACGGGGGAGAGCATTAACAGTTTACAGTTTGAAGTTTACAGTTTTTAGAAAGAATACTGTGCTGAAAAAAAACACTCAAAGCGAAGCAGATTGGACTCCTTCTTCCGCTATTAGCGGAGATGAAGTGAGGTATAGTTTTGCTGCACAAAAGCTGAGAGATTATTTCCTGCTCTTTAAATTCAGGCTTTCAGTTACCGTAGTTTTTTCATCCGTAATTGCGTTTTGCATTGCCGCTCCGAAAGTTTATTTCATCGAAGTGCTTTATATGTTTCTTGGCGGTTTTTTAATCACAGCCGGAGCCAATGCGTTCAATCAGGTTTTGGAAAAAGATTACGACAAGCTGATGAAGCGTACACAAAACCGTCCGCTTGCTGCCGGAAGAATGAACATGCCGGAAGCGATTCTTGTCGCTGGTTTGTGCGGAGTGGCGGGCGTTGTAATGCTTTGGTTGTGTTTCAACACACTTGCTGCAATGCTGGGCGCAGTCTCCTTGCTTTCTTATGCTTTTGTTTATACACCGATGAAACGAATTTCACCTTTTGCAGTGATGGTGGGCGCAGTTCCGGGTGCGTTGCCTCCCCTTATCGGCTGGGTGTGCGCAACAGGAACAATCGGCTTCGGAGCGGTTATCATTACAGCAATTCAATTTTTCTGGCAGTTTCCACACTTCTGGGCAATTGCATGGATGGGACAGGATGATTATAAAAAAGCGGGATTCAAGTTGCTGCCTTCATCAGGCGGGCAAGACAGACATACTGCCATTCTGAGCATTTTTTACATTCTTGTTTTGATTGCCGTTTCAGCGGTTCCTTTGATAAGCGGCATGACCGGTTCTATTTCAGGCGTAGTGATTCTGCTCGCGGGATTTGCTTTTCTCTTTCAGGCTTACAGGCTTTTTCAAACCTGCGAGATGAAGGAAGCAAGAAGCATGATGTTCGGTTCTATTGTGTATTTACCTGTTGTTTTAATTGCATTATTAACCGGAAGCAATAGCTGATATGGAATTAACCGCAAACCCATTCATCAGTCCTGAGAGGCGCATTCATCCGCAGCGCTTTGCGTTGTGGCTGGGCATTGCCGTTATCATCATGAGTTTTGCCGGACTGACCAGCGCATATATTGTTAGAAAGGGTGCGGGCAACTGGGTTGAATTCAGACTGCCGTTCAATTTTATTATCAGTGCGGCTGTCATGTTGTTGAGCAGCCTTTCGATGCACTGGGCTTATCTTTCTTTTAAGCATGACAAGTTGAATCATTACAGGTGGGCGCTCGCAACTGCGCTGCTTCTTGGAGGCGCGTTTTTATTCAGCCAATATCTCGGCTGGCAGAAATTGAAAGAGATTGGCATTTATCTTTCGGGCAATCCTTCCGGCTCATTCGTGTACGTGATTTCTTATTTGCATTTCGCGCACGTGGCAGGCGGATTATTTTTTATTCTCATCGCATTCATCAAGTCGCTTTTTGTGTTTAATAACCCGGCAAACTTTCTCATCTATCGCACTGACAGTAATAAGAGCATCCGCATCGGCATGGTGGCTACGTACTGGCATTTCGTGGATGCGCTGTGGTTATATTTGCTTTTCTTTTTTATGTTTATGTGATTTTAAAGTAGAATTCAAGCATGAGTACAACAACTGTTAATCAGCAAAACGAATGGGATGGCGGGGTATCCCCGATGAACGTGGGTTATGGCAAAATGATGATGTGGTATTTTCTGGTGTCAGATGCCTTTTCATTTGCCGCGCTGCTTATTACTTACGGAACCATTCGCTTCAGCCACATTGACTGGCCCGACCCGAATGAAGTGTTTTCCGCGTTTCCGTTTATGGGACACACGCACCTGCCGCTGATGTTCGTGAGTTTCATGACGTTTACCCTTATCATGAGCAGCGTTACGATGGTGCGCGCTGTGCAGGAAGGACACCGGAAAAATCAAAAAGGCGTGGCACTGTGGATGGGGCTTACGATTATCGGAGGATTAATCTTCTTGGGCAGTCAGGCTTGGGAGTGGAATCACTTGATTCACGGAGGCATGACCATCGCCACACCCTGGTCGCAACTCGACCATCACACGGGCGATGTGGTTTATACCGCGCCAAAAATATTCGGGCAATTGTTTTTCACCATCACGGGCTTTCACGGGTTTCACGTAACTACAGGTGTGCTGATTAATATTATCATCTTCATTCAAAATCTTAGGGGCGTGTATGAAAAGCGCGGGCATTACGAAATGATTGAGAAAGTCGGGTTATACTGGCACTTTGTGGATTTGGTATGGGTGTTTGTATTCTTGTGTTTTTATTTATTGTGATAATAAAATCAACAGTCAACGGACGACAGACAACTCCAATTTTAGATTTTAAACTTCAAACTATAGATTATGTCAACGATGTCAAATGAAGAATACAACGCAAATGTAAAGGCAGTGTGGCGCGTAACGGGTATTCTCGCTGTAGTTACAATTGTAGAAGTAGTAGCAGCGTTGATTTATCCCGAGACTATGCCGCGCCTGTTGTTGAATTTCTTTTTTATCGTGATGAGCGTTGCCAAAGCCTATTATATCATCTCGGTGTTTATGCACCTGGGGCATGAGCGCAGGGCGCTGCAACTCACCGTTTTGCTTCCAACGCTTTTCCTTGTGTGGGCGATTATTGCTTTCCTGTGGGAAGGCAGCGCATGGCTAAATCTGAGGAGTATTTGGCATTAATTTCAAATGGTGATTCACAACAGCAGGAAATATTTTTTTTATCTTTTTGTCATCCTGCTTCCGGTAGTATCCATTTACATTTCTTTCAGGGCTAAACAGGAAAAGAAGAAAGTCATTGCCAACGACCTGCCCGTGTTGAGCAAGGATTCGCTTCCGGATTTTACACTGATTGCGCATACGGGTGATACGATTACGCGCAAGAGCGTTGAAGGGAAAATTCTTGTTGCAGATTTCTTCTTTACAAAATGCCGCGGCATCTGCCCTGTGATGAGCAAGCAGATGGCGCGTATTCAATCAAGCCTTTCAAATAATGAATCGGTAGGGAAAAAGTTTATCATGCTCTCGCACACGGTTGCTCCCGGCAACGACAGCGTGGCAACCCTGCGGCAATATGCCGAACTCTATGGCGCTGACCCAACCTACTGGCTGTTAGTGACGGGCAATAAGCAGCAACTCTATGACCTTGCCATCAATTTTTACAAACTGCCCGCACTCGAAACGCCTGAAGACTCGCTCAATCCCTTTGCACACAGCGAGCGCTTCATCCTTGTTGACCGCAATGGTCTCATTCGCGGATATTATGATGGCACGGATTCAACCAGCGTAGATAAGCTGATGAACGACATTACGAAGATTGATATTCGCGATGCCGTGCGGAAGAAGAAAAAAGAGAAGGAAATCGTAATAAAAAGTCAACAGTCAGCAGGCGACAGACAACAGTGATTAACTTCAATCTTTAAACTTCAAACCTTTATTTGGGGATGGCGGATTAAATCCGCCATGATAGTAACTTTAAACCTCAAACTTCAAACTCGCAAGTGAGTGACGCTTTCTATAAACGATTGATAATTGCCGTGTCAATGCTGATTCCTGCATTAGTCACTGCGCTGGTGTTTGTGAAAATTCCGGTGGAAGGAGTTAACCTTTTATTCTTTCCGAAATTTCACGCCACGCTAAATTCCATCACTTCCGTATTGCTCGTTTTCGGTTTTTTTTTCATCAAACGGAAAAATATCATCGCGCACAAAACCTGTATGTTTGGCGCGATTGGGATGTCGGTGTTGTTCCTGCTGTCTTATGTGTTTTATCACACTATTTCCGAGCCGACCAAATATGGCGGAGAGGGCATAATGCGCCCGTTGTATTTTTTCATTCTCATCACGCACATCGTGCTTGCTGCGGCTATTCTTCCTGCTGTACTCTTAACAGTTTATCGTGCGCTCACGAATCAAATCCCAGCGCACAGAAAAATCGCGCGGTGGACATTTCCCGTTTGGCTCTATGTTGCCGTAACGGGTGTGTTGGTTTATCTGATGATGGCGCCTTACTATTGAGTTATAAAAACACAAAACCCACGGACAAGCCGTGGGTTTTGTGCTTACATCCAACTCAAACTTTTAATTTCCTAAGCGTACGGCTCCGCTTTTTACTTTCAGTATGCCGTAGTTTCTCGCCTTCGTTGCGCCATTTTTCTTCATCAGTCCGCGGAAAGCAAGCTCACCACCTGTTTGCACGGTGAAGGTTCCCCCATTATTCAGATAATCACCCGTGATGGTGAGCGTGTTGCCCGGCTCTACGATGAGCGTGGCTCCGTTTTCGAGCGTCAGGTCAGTAACGGTTACATCGGTATCTACCGTGAGCGTGCCGCTTTGCACCACTACTGAATCAGCCGCAATGGGCGAGCCGTTTGTCCAGTTGGGGTTGTCAGTCCAGTTCGCATCTCCGGTCCATGTCGGGGGACCACCCGCGCTGCCGTAAGTAATCGTCACTCTTGCGTAAGCATTTGACCATGCAGCGTTTTGGTCAATCACTAAGCACATCACTCCTCCGGCTATGGTGAATGTGTTCAACCCGCCCACGACATAGCCTGCCGTATCAAGCGTATAGGTATAGACGATTGGATCACACATGCTGGAATTTGATGTTACATAATTATTATTAGCAACCCCGTTTAAGGTTGTGCCAACAGCGCCATTAAATCCGTATGTTTCATAAAACTCTATCGTAGCTGAAGTCACTGTGTATGTGCCGGTGCTTGTCCAGGATAACGAAACAGGCTGGCCGCAGGTGTACCTATCGTCCCAAGTAACACACCCCGGACCACTCATATCCCAGTCGGTAAGGTCTGCTGCAAACAAATCATACACAACCGCTTGCGCGAACGATGAAGCATACGCGCAGAGCACGAATGCAACAAGCACGATTGTTCTGCCGATAAAAAGAATTGGAAACGAGTTTTTCATGGGATGATGTTTATTAGGGTTTAAATTTTTTACTGCTTCACTGTCGGCTCTTTCTCCCTCACATCATCCGCGCTGCTCCGCCTGAAGCGGGCATCTTTAAAAAGTCCGGGAGTGTCTTCTACGGGAGAGAAGCGCAATTGTTATACGAAAAGGAAAGATTAAACGGGAAGAGGATAGCCGTCAGTGAACAGGCGGCAGTAAATGAAACCTTCGTAGAAAATGAGGCAAGCTATGGTATGCTTAGTGAACCGCTGTATGCGTGACCCGCATGTACAGTGGTGTGAGAGCCCCTCCCCGTCACCAACAGGTGGCGGGGTGGGCTATTCGATTAGGGTCTGGCGTTCTTGTCCACCGAGCTTGTAAACCATTGTCGTTATTGAGTTGTCGTGTCATTGAGTGTCGGTTGTGTGTTGCGTATTTTTTATTATTTTAAAGCGTTGGATTTTTTTAATTCAATTTTTCGATAGGGTCGGCTTTGCAAGCTCTTTTAAAAGCTTTGGTTTAGCGTTGTCTCGTGCTGCTTTTAAATGTGCTTGCAAAATGCGTCAGGGGTTTATTGGTGGTTGTTTTCCTTGTTGGATCCATAATGCATCAAATATAAATTCCTTGTAGCCACTTTGAAAATCGTGGTCTGTCGAGAATTATTTGAATATCTCTGTCTGCGTAAACAAATACTGTCCAGTCTATGACACCAAAACGCTTGTTGATTTTGTTTTCATAGTAAATTTCATATATCAAAAGGCCTGTTTAATCAAAATACTGGTTCAATAATTATCTCTGTTAAAACTGAGTTCGCAATAAAACATTCCGTGTGTGCACGGTGGTGCATTTCATCTATTATAGTTTTATCAGGAATGTTATCTCCTGCAAACGTTATTTTAGGCCTAAGATAAATTTTTGTTACAGCCATCCTTGATTTTTCATTTTTTTCTAATATCGCTACTGCCTTATCCTCATAAATCTCTATGGTGTATTTTTTCATTGACGCAATAGCAAGAAAGGTGAGCATGTGGCAACTTGCCAAAGAGGCTGCATAAGCTTCTTCCGGGTTTACAAATTCTTTTTTGCCAAGATATTCGGGAGCCGCAGATGCCTTGACCACAATACCGCCTTCGAATTTCCAGCTATGCGTACGATCATAATTTTTATAAGAAAAATTTTCTGACTCATTTTTCCAACTCAAATTAACTTTATGTTCTGACATGGTTATTATTATTTAAATGTATTAGATATATTATTGTAGTTTACGATTCTTATTTTTACGTTTATTTTTTTTTCGCTTACTACTTTCAGTATCAAAACGGATTATGCTATCCTGGCCAACAACATTTTGATTAAACAACGCCCTGGCAACTATAGATTTATTTCTTTCTTGCGCTTTATCCTTCAAATCATCCGATTTAATTAGTTGTTTATTTTCACTCTCATCTTTGATGTAGCATTCAAATTTATTGCCCTGTCGCCTGTAAATATTTTGATGGCGGATCGCAAAAGAGGAATCAGTTTTAAAATTAGTTGACCAGGTTTGGCAGCACAAATAGCTTCCACAAGGACCAATACCACCTATGCGATTAGCTTCCTCACGCATTCCAATTTGACGCATCTCTATACGTATACGAAAGGCTTCGGACAGTTGTTGAATTAACTCCCGAAAATCAACACGTTCTTCGGCTGTGTAATAAAATGTGGCTTTAGATTTATCACCCTGGTAATCTACATCGGTTAATTTCATAGATAAGCCAAGCTCTTTTGCCAAAACCCGTGCTTTATACAGGGTATCTAATTCCATCTCTTTGGCCAATTTCCAATTAGTTACATCATTAGGAGTGGCTCTGCGATATATTTTTTTAACTATATCCTCCGTACGCACATTTTTTTTCTTGAGCTGCATACGTACTAGTTCACCGGTTAAGGAAACATGTCCAACATCATAACCACATATAGTGCCCTCCACAACAACTAATTCTCCATTTTTGAGATCTGTGTTTTGAAGATTAAGATAGAATTCCTTACGGGACCCTTTAAATTTTATCTCTATAATATTGCAAACTTTATAATCAGGAGGCATAACAATATCCGCCAGCCAGTCATATACATCTGATTGACTGCGACCATAGGTAAGGCAGAGTCCATTACTTTTGAAACCCACGGGAATAGAAGAATCTTCTGTTGAATAATTATGATAATCCATATTAACCTATATTTTATTTCCCTTTCGGAAGTGTATTAAAGTTAAAAATTCTGTTTAATAATAAAAAACAGGAGACAATCAAAATTCATCTTCATCAATTCCTATCAGCATATTATAAGCTTCTTGTAATTCTAACAGCGTTTTTGCATCCTTAATATTTTTCGCAATCTCAATTCCTTTTTTATAAATTTCTATTGCTTTCTCTACTTCATTCAGCGACTCATATAATTTTCCCAATTGATAGTAACTCGCTATATAATTTTCATCCTCCTTTATCAATTTCAAAAAGCAATCTCTCGCAGTATTATTTTCTTTAACCCTAACATATTCTAATGCCAATGCGTATTTCAGAAAAGAGTCGTTGATATCATCCTTTAGAAATTCTTGTAATTGTTCAATCCTACTTTTCATTATTTTGCTGGTTTATTATTTTATTAAAGTAAGAAATTCGTTTTTGGTTGCCTCAGTTAAAAATTTACCAGAGTAATGAGTAGTTATAGTACTGCTATTGGTATCATTTATGCCTCTTGATGCAACACAAAGATGAGCAGCATCAATTACTACCGCTACATCTTCCGTGCCTATTGCTTCCTTTAAGCCTTCGGCTATTTGTATAATGAGGCGTTCCTGAACTTGCGGTCTCTTTGCGTAATACTGCACTAAACGATTTATTTTAGATAAGCCAATAACATACCCATTTGAAATATAGGCAATATGAACTTTGCCAATAATGGGAACGAAATGATGTTCGCAATAGGAGTAAAGCGTAATGTCTTTTTCAATTAGCATTTCATTGTAATCATATTTATTTTCAAACAATGTTATTTCTGGTTTATTAACAGGGTTTAGTCCGCTGAATATTTCTTTCACATACATTTTGGCAATCCGATGCGGTGTGCTATTTAAACTATCATCATTTAAATCAAGCCCTATGATGTTCATTATTTCTTTGAAATGATTTGCAATAAGTTCTATCTTTTGTTCATCACTGATTAAAAACGCATCTGCACGAAGCGGAGTGTCTGACGATATTTTTAGGTGTTCATCTCCAATCCGATAGCTATCGGGATGGTTTTGATATAGGGCATTTGTATTTTTCATTAGGTGCTGGTTTTTAGATATTATATTACAATATAGTTATTTGTGCTGAAATATATTTCTAAACAGGAATGAAAAACTTGATGGCTCCAATTGAGCGGTGGTAACCTGATAAAATAACGGTTGAAATTGATGGTGATTTAATTTGTCTAAAAGCAAAACATCAAAATCATTCATAGCAAGATTTCGAATGAATTGAAAACCGGCAAAACCGCCTCCAATAACAACGATATAATTTAATATGTTCATTTAAATATTTCGTATTGCCAACTTTTTTCCAAGGTAACTTCCCAATTTTGCTCCAGCTCTTCTTTGGTATTTACAAGGTTATTGAATACAGTTATCCCAGCCTGTCCTTCCGGAAATGGGAGTAAATATTTGATTTCAGAAATATGACACGAAATAATTTTTCCCTGCCCGACTTCGTCATTCACTTCCATACCGGCACGGGCGGGCAGGCGGGCCTGCCTGTAAGCAACATTCATTCTGTCAAGAAGAAAAGTATTTCCGCCTAAGTCGGATTCCAATTGCTGAATAAATTTTACCGACTTGTCAATTCCGCATCCGCTGGCGGATGCACTTGTTTCATCAACACATACTATAATAAAACGATTGTGAAAGATTTCAATGCAAGCGCTCATCGTTTTGCCATGCGAAGTCCACTCAGAAATAAAACTTTCTGCTTTAGTTCTTAGTTGAGTAATTTCATTTTCAGAAAACTCACGGATGGATTGGTATATCCATACACGTGAGTGCAACGGCATATCTTTGAAAATTATCATTATTATAGCTTTATTGATTAACAATACTCTTCATAAGCGGTCTTTAGGTTATCGGCAATCAGCTCTCTGGATCTTCCTTCAATATGGTGGCGTTCCACAAAATGAACCAATTTTCCATCTTTGAACAATCCCACACAAGGCGATGACGGAGGATAGGGCAGAAAATGTTTGCGTGCCTGTTCAACGGCTTCGGTGTCAAAGCCGGCAAACACAGTTGTAATACGGTCAGGGCG
>Ga0163154_10000557_pt1 | contig 57671 bp, 60 predicted proteins | sample OliLakLV19MP9P1_FD_148649 | JGI IMG/M metagenome (GOLD analysis project Ga0163154, IMG submission 148649) | Freshwater microbial mat bacterial communities from Lake Vanda, McMurdo Dry Valleys, Antarctica - Oligotrophic Lake LV.19.MP9.P1 | ecosystem: Environmental > Aquatic > Freshwater > Lake >...
GGAAAAAGGATTTAGAAATTTCATTTTTACAAATATGGTTTTCAGGATTACTCATGAGGTTGTAAATCATCACGAACCAGACCTAATTCACCTTACTAACGCTCGAATTTTCTCTTCAGTTTTCAAATCCAAAGTTCCTTTTGTTGTAACTTGTCACTCTGAAGAACTTTCTGACACATTCCCTGTTAAGTATAGCCTCACTGAGGCAAGTAAGATTCATTGTGTAAGTAATTACACAAAAGATAAATCGCTTCAAATTGTTCCAAGCAAAGCTAAAGACCTAGTTGTGATCCACAACTCAATAAATATTAACCTTTACAGACATCATAAGAGTAAAGAATTTAGATTAATTTCAATATGTAGATTAGATAAAGCAAAGAATATTTCAAGTGTTATCCAATCACTAAGATTTTTACCTAAGCAAATTTTGGAGTCAGTTTCTTACACAATAATTGGTAATGGTGAAGAATTTTTAAATTTAAAAAAACTAATTAAAAACTTACAACTTGATTCAGTTGTACATCTTGTTGGATATGTCTCTGATCAAGATAAAGCAAAAATGCTTTCCAATTCATCAGTTTTTATTATGTGTCCAACTGATATTAATATGAAACAGGAAGGTTTTGGAATTGTATACCTAGAAGCACAAGCTTCCTACTTACCAATTATCGCATCAAAAGTTGGAGGTATTAAAGATGCAGTTGGAGACAGCGGATTATATGTCAGAAACGAACTAAATCCTGAGGAGATAGCTTCAAAAATTGAGTTACTGTATAAGAATAAAGTGATCTATAACAAACTAAAAACTAATTGTATTAAAGTTGTAAAGAAATATGATCACTCAGTATGGATAGAAGAAATACTCGGTCTTTATAAATTTTTATGAAAGTTTTAACCGTAATTGAAAATTATAAACCATTTAATATTGGTGGTGCTGAGATTACTATTGAATCATATATTAGTTTTTTAACATCAAATAATTTAATAGAGTTTAATATTTTAACTGGCTCACATACTAAGGTTGCAGATTATAAGCGTGAGAAGAATGTTATCAGAATATTGAGAGGTGTAGAGGGTGAAAGTAGACCATTTTTTTTAATTCAGATATTCAATGTTTTATTTAATTTGTTGATGTTTTCCTTCACTGTTATATTTTCAAGACCAAATGTTATTGAGTTCGTTCCAAATAACTACTCATTATTTCCACTTATCTACATTTCAATAATTCTCCATCTTCCCATAATAATATCTATACACAGTAATACATTTAGTGAAAAGGTGCCATCAATTGCTAACTGGCTAGATCAAGTCAAGAAATCAATTATTAATTACATCAATGAGAAATCTCAAATAGGAATAATTACGATATCTCATTTTATGAAGAAAGAATTAATTAATGTCGGTTTTAAATCATCTAGAATTGCTGTACTACATAACCCAATTCTAAAAATGAATCCTAGGAGCGATCATCAAAACTATGCAGTCTATGCTTCAAGACTCGTTGAGGAAAAGGGTCTTGAGTATGTATTAAAGGCGTTTTCAAAGATTCCTTTGGATCTACATGTATTCGGTGATGGAAAGCAGAGAATGATGGTTGAATTATATTCTCTAAAATACCCAAATATTAAATATTTTGGTAGAGTCACTGAGGAAAAGGTTACAGAAGCGATTGAGAAATGTTTTTGTATCGTCTCTCATCCTTTATATGAAGAACCTTATGGTAGATATATTGTTCATTCATTGACATTTTTAAAACCTTTGATATCAACATACTCTGGTGCAGTTCCAGAGATAATTATTAACAGACATAATGGATTACTTATTAAAAAAAGAGATCTTAGCTCTTTAATTGCAATTGTTAACGAATTAATTACAAACCCTAGTCTTTATATCAGGATTGTTAAGAATCTTGAAATTGAAAGACTAAATTTCCTGATTGAAAGAATAGCAAAAGAGAGACTTAATATATATAGAGATACGATATGATAATTGTAGTTTTCCCACTGAGGACTAATCCTTATCAAAATTATCTTTATGACAATCTTAAGAAGATTGCTTCTACAACAGTTTTTTATTTCATAAATGATATTAATACAACAACTAGAATGGATTTTATAAAATTTGTTTTAGGCTGGCCATATAGATTGAGTAGAATTCATGATAAAGAGAAGATATTTCATTTACATTGGCAATTTTTTTATTTTTTATTTAGAAGTCACGTCCTTACTATCCCAACTATCATCTTGTGTATCTGGATTCTTGCCTGGGTAAAACTGCTCGGATTTAAACTAATATGGACGGTACATGATTATAGTCAGCATGACACAAATAAAGACTTAGATAAACTTATAAGAAAGATTGTGGTATTTTTATCAGATAGAATCATTGTACTTAATAGAACAAGTAAAAAAGAACTATTAGATAATGATAAAGTTGATGAAAGTAAAATTAAAATTATCCCAATTGGTAATTATGGTGCAGATTCTTCATATAGAGCTAAAGAAACCAATCAAGAATTTTCTTTTTCATTCTTCGGACTATTAAGTAAATATAAGGGAGTTGAAAGGTTGATATCATCTTTCAAAAGAATTGAGGGGAATTACCTTCAACTTAATATCATAGGATATTGTCATGACATAAAATATTTTAATCATCTTAAAAAGATGAGCCAACAAGACAAAAGAATTAAAATTGAAAATAAATTCTTACCAATAAATGAATTAGAGTTATTAATATACAAATCTGACATTGTAGTATTACCATTTCTAGAAGTTACTAACTCAAGTTCGGCAATAATGGCATTTTCTAAAGGAAGACCTGTCATCGCTCCCTATATTGGTTCATTCAAAGATCAGCCCAGTGATTTAGGTTATTTGTATACTGATAATACTGAAGAGCAACTGCTAGAGAAAATGAAATTGTCAATAAAAAATAAGTCGGATTTACCTCAAATGGGAATGAATGCTTTAAATTTTGCTCGAACATTGAAATGGTCTAACATTGCAAATGACACATATCTATTCTATAAAGAAACACTATTATGAAACTTATTATTAAGCGCTTATACGATAAGCTGAATTTTGCACTAAGAGGATACATCTGTAATGAAATTACAAACAAAATACCATCACATAGAGTAAGGTTGTTTTTCTACAGTAGAATTTTCCAAACTAAGATTGGTAATGATACAAGTTTAGGGATGCACTCAACTTTGCTTGAAGCACATAATATTTCCATTGGTAATAACTGCGCAATTGGGCAATTTTGTTACTTGGATGGCAGAGGCTCTTTATCCATAGGTAATAACGTTAACATCGCAACCAGAACCTCAATATATTCAGGAACACACGATCATACATCTCCTAAATGGGAGTATATTAAGAGGTCAGTCATTATTGATGATAATGTATGGATCGCAGGTAATGCAATTATTCTCCCAGGTGTGCATATAGGTGAAGGGGCTATCGTTGGTGCAGGCTCTGTTTTAATTAGTAACGTACCACCCTACCAAATATTCGGAGGAAACCCAGCGAAAAAAATTGGGGAAAGAAATTCAAAAATAGATTACTTAACTAAATATTTTCCGTATTTTCAATGAAGATATTCATATTGTGATGACTAGTAATTTTGAAGTGAGTGATAACTAAAAGAGCAGCAAGTATTTGACCAAATAAATAGCCAAAAGAAACTCCAATCAGATCATACTTAGTGCCTACCCAACTTGTAAATAATATAATTCCAGCACTCAGAATTGTGAGTACGTTCAAAGTTCTAAGTTCTCTTCTTACCCTTAACCTAGTTACCAAAGGTGCACTTACTACCATTGGTAAAACACCAAGAGATAGAATCCTCAGAACTGGTACAATTTCTTGAGCATACTCATCTGAAAAAACTGATAGGACTATGTTTCCAAAAATCCAAAAACAAACAATCCCAAATATAACTAAAGTCAATTGAAATTTAAGGCTATTCAAAGTGAGCTTTTTTAATATGCTTGGATTTGAAGATCCAGCAGAAAATAATGTTTGACCATTTGCCTGAGGAATTATCCCGAGGAGATTGACCATCATTAATGCTAGGAAAAAATGTCCAGCAGATGCTGCTCCAATTGTAGCGGTAATCAAAGCCGGCAATACTTGCGACGGAATAGTTCCTACTAATCCTGCTAAATAGCTGGCAGCACTATAACGACCAATTTCTTTCACAATTAATCTATTCATCGAGAAGGTTAGAGTAAACTTATAAATTACAATCTGGATTATTAAACTGATAATAAAAGCGATAGAAATACCCACATAGTTACTTAAAAATATACCAAAACCTAAAAAAGAACTAAAGAAGAATATAATCAGCAACTTACTTAAGCTAGTAATAGTGTTTTCAAGAAGAATCCATTGAGTGCGTTTAAAAGCAATAAAAACACTATCAATAATTGTTGTCCAAGAACCAATGATTAGTGCTATTGAAAATAGCAACCAGTTAAGAGGTGAATTAATTAAACTATGAAGTTCGGTTAAGAAATATCTTGAAATAAACCAGAAAGATATGCTTACAATTACCGCCATGCCCGCCGTTAGCAGTAGTGACATACTAATCTGCTCGTTCGGTTTTTTCGATGAAGATAAAAAGCGAATTAATGTGTGAGGCAATCCTAATGTTGATAGTGATATAAGAAGTGAAACTACTGAAATCAGGCTTCCCCCAAGTCCAATACTTTCAGGACTATATAGTCTAGCCACCACTATCCAAAAGAAAAACCCCACCACGGCCATTATTCCTGTACTGGCCATTAGGAACAATGAATTTCGATGAAGCGAATCATCATACAATCTTCTACCGGCTTGAAAAACTAGGTTGGGAAATGATCTAAAATGAATGGTGGTCTCGACAGGATTCATGAGTCAATACAATACCATACTTTACAGCAATAATCCCTGGGCTTTTGGCCCAGGGATTATTAGTTTTAACCTAATTTAACCTAACCTAGTTTAAACTAACTGTTTAGCTCTCATGTACATAAAAGCACCAGCGGCACCCATAGCGGAGACGATTCCACCAATCAAGCCAAATTCTGGGACACTAATGTCAATTACGGCGATGTCTAAGTCTACGACAGGGCCATTCACATTGGTATCTTGAACTGGAGCTGAATTAGCGCCACTTCCCTCACTAGTACTCGCTGAAGCAGTTACAGTATTACCCGTAATACATTCAGTTTGAGGAAATGAGACGGCGTAGGTACCATTGGCTTGAATGGTAGCGTTTCGTGAGAAACCGTTACATTGTACAAAAACAGAGCCACTATTGACTGGACTACTGTCAGAACCAACAACTGTCCCACTTACCCAGGTTTGAGCCAGGACTTGGGCCTGAACTGCAACTCGGCTTCCCATGAATAAACCAGCCACAACTAAGGCACTGGCAGCCACTTTTGCAATTTTCATAATTATTTCCTTGCCTGTAAAGGCTTAATAAGTACTTTTGGCGCAAACCACTTCCAAAAGCTAATAAAGTAAGTCATGAACAGAATCATACCCAGATAGGTATGAAATAACTTGGCTGCAATCTGTGGCGAGAATAATATTCCCGCTTGAATGATCACAAATACTCTGACAATGTTAAGGCCAAACATCCCAATAATCAAGGGGAGAAAGCCTAGAATAAATGTACATTTCTTTAATCTGGGCCACTCTAAACAGCCAATTAGCATGTAAAGCACAGAAATCAAAAATAATGATTCAATTCCCGAGCAGTACTCACCAATTGTTACGGCAAATTCTGACAAATGGATTGTCAATGGCGGTACCACCATCGCCCCCGGATTAGTGATTCTAAGAAGTTGAACAACAGCCCATAAGACGATGGCACTCAGGTAGGGCCACAACGTATAAATAAACCCAAAAGCAAAGTAAAAAACCGTTGCTAAAATCAAACTAATTACCAAAGCTTGCGTGCAGTGTCTGATGACGGCTCGCAAATACTCCAGGCCAAACACTCCCACCAAGGCTAGACTGCAAGCCAAAAGTAGTAAGAAATGGGCTAATAAGCTTAAGGCTGGAGCGGCTCCAAAATTGGGGAACTGTAAAAGTTGTGACGCCGCCCAGAAAAATCCTGCCACACTCGCCGCCGCCAAACCAAGCAAGACGCCATGGAATCGTTCAAACTTAGTCACCGGAATCTGAAGCACTTTATCCCGAGCCATTAAAAAAAACGTTAAGACGCCAAAGAGCAAGACTTTGCCAGCGCTACCATAAATCGAGAAGTAAAAGGGGAATAGTAACTTGTTAGTGCTTATGACCCAGGAGCCAGTTAGACCGCTAATCAAGACAAAGATGGCTACAAAGGCCAACACCCGCCACCAAATTGGTGTTAATGGCAGTCTTCGTGGGTCAAAGCGTGATTGATGTGACATGTTTTTTGGATTCTACACTGTTATACTCAACATAGCATATGAGAAATATTCTCATTCTCTCCCTTATCTGCTTATTTTTACTTTTTTCTCGGTTTCATCGACTCTCGCAACTTCCTGCCTCCCTAGTTCATGATGAACTAATCTATGTTATGCAAGCCAAAGCTCTAGCCTTGACTGGTAGCGACATGACCGGCACCTGGAAACCTTGGTCACTCACGCCGTTTAATACAGCTTTTGCCGAATTACCAGCCGTACTCATGGTTCCTGGCGTCACCTTAGTATCTGACAAGATGGTGGGCGCCCGAATTACCCATGCGGTGATGGGTTTTTTACTGCCCTTTTTGTTGGGCTGGTTGGCGTACGGTATTTGGAAAAATAAACACATCGCCTTAATTACGGTGGTGGTGGCAGCAGTTAATCCTTGGCTTTGGCAGTACAGCCGGATGGCGTTTGACCCTCATTTCAACTTGTTCTTTTATCTGTTAGCAGCCGGCTTGATTTTAAACTTCAAAAACTGGTGGCGCTTGCTAGCCATTCCCGCTTTGTTTTTAGGTTTCTTTCAATACCAAGGTTTGAAGTTAGTCTTCATACCGTGGGTGATCCTCATTTTAGTCTTGGCTTTGATCACTGATGGTCTGTTGCCGGGCAAAAAACTGTTCTTGAAAGCCAAGGCCCAAATTTTACTTTCCTCGGGTCTAATCTTAATCAGCTCGATTGCAATTTTTGCTTGGTACCTGGGCGTGGCTTTGCCTCAACAAACTGCCTTTAGTCGAGTTTCTCAAATTGTTTTCTTTGACCAAACTTATACCGCCACCCAGGTAGCAAAAGAACGCCGCCTGAGTCTTAACTCCCAGTTCTTACCTTTAACAAACAACAAAGCAACGGTAATGCTCGACAAAATTTTGGATAACACGTTCAAAGTTCTCAACCCGAGCTTTTTATTCTTGGCTGCGGATGAAGCGGGGAATGCTTTTTCTGTGAGTAACCATGGTTATTTTTACTTAATTGATTTGGTTTTAGTTTTGGTAGGCGGCGCATATCTCTGTCTCAACAAAAAAGATCGATATAAAAATCTGCTCTTTGGCTGCTTACTCGCCTCTGCCCTGATTCCTTCGGCCTTGGCTACGACACACTCTTTTGCCTTTCGGCCTGCACTTTTTTACTTACTTATATTGCCGCTCATTGCTTATGGTATCTATCACGTATTAATCAAACCCAATCTAGCCCTTAATGGGGCATTAGTCATAGTCTATGCATTAAGTGTCGTGAATTTTTCATATCATTACTTTGTTCAGTACCCTATTTATGCTGCGGATGGCCAGTTTTTTGTAGAGCGAATCTTAGCCAATTATTTGAGCAGAATTCCCAAAGATATTCCCGTTATCATCTACGTTCCCAATCAAGAATATATGGTAAATAGTTATCTGTTCTACAATCAGCTGTATACTCAAGACACAGCGCTCTACATTCGCGACAAGTATGTCGCTCAAGATTTTACATTCGACAATCTTAGATTTGTGACTGACTGTGCTGATATCTACACTGTTGATCCCCAAGCCATTATTATCAAAGCTCGTGAAGTTGATACTTGTCAGTCGCCACCTGTTACTCAACCAGTTTCGGCTCAACCAGTTTTACCCGATGTCGTCAGTGCTGGTAAAGAATTTATGGCACCCACCTGGCGGGTGATAACCCTCAGCTCTATTAAAGATGGTGGAGACCTGTATCACATTTATCAAGATAAACTCTGTACTAAAGAAACGCTTCGTTCCTACATTGCTCCACAAGAATTACGCCAGTTGGAGTTAGAAAAACTGGAAACACCTGAGTTCTGCCAAACCTGGTTTAGTGATTTAGGGAATCTAGAAAACAAGTAAATTACGGTAACTTGCCACGTTGTTTAAGCAAGACAATTTCTTGTAAGAGCTGGGTTTGTTCAGCTTCTTTTTCTGGAGTTAATTCTGCCAAATCATCAAAAGCCGCAATCTTTTTGTTAATGCTTTGGATTTGAGCTTTGGTACTTTCTTGGCGCAGTTCCACCACAGCTTTCTGCCACTCATGATTCCACTCAATTGGCTCACTGGTAATAGTAAATTGGGGATCGCTTGCTAACTCAAAATAAAGTTGTTTCAGATCTTCTGGCAACTGCCCCGCTGCTTGGCTGCCAGCCAATTGCTTAACTAACGCCGCTGCGCCTGCTAATTCAAACTCAATGCTAGCCAACTCCACGGCTTTTTTGCCAATGGTTTCAGGCGCTGTGACGAGTAAGTGCAAGACATAACTTTCCAAGCGCTGTTTACGACTCAAAGGGGTCACTTTGGCTTCTGCGACTGGTTTAGCCTTGAGCGTTCGCGCTCCGAGCTTGCCTTGTTTAAAGCGTTCTAAGTCTTCCGTCACTAAGGCTTCCTTAACACCCAGAGCTTCTGCTAATTTTTTGACATATACATCGCGCTCCACGGCATGTGTAATCAGGCCAAAGATGGGCGCCAAATCATCAATAATCGCCCGCTTGCCTTCTCCACTAGTGGGGTCAAATTGCTTTAATGATGCTTGTAATAAAAAGTCATAGACTGAGATCGAGGCTTTGACTGCTTCGCGCCATAAAGCAGGTTGCGAGTGGGCTAATTCATCTGGATCTTTGCCATTGGGCACCAAAATAACCCGGGCTTCTAATGATGTATTTTTAAGTAAGCCAATCGCTCGTTTGGTAGCCGCCACTCCAGCTGCGTCCATGTCCAAACTAAATAAAACTCGTTCTACGACTCTGCTCAATAATTGCAGATGCTGCATGGTCAAAGCTGAACCTTTAATGGCCACCACGTTATTTACGTGGGCTTGCGATGATGACAAGACGTCAAACTCACCTTCCACAATCACGGCTTCTTTTTTCTTGCGAATTTCTTGGAGCAGCTCGCTGTAGCCAAACAGCATTTCTGATTTGTGGTAGAGTAGAGTTTCGGGGGAATTTATGTACTTAGCATCTTTGGTTTCCTTCTCCAAAACACGACCAGAAAAGCCCACCACTTGCCCGCGGCGATTAGTTAAGGGAAACATAATTCGGCCACGGAAACGGTCATAATAATGACCATTCTTGCCAGGAATAATTAAGCCTGCGGCTTCTAATAAACGCAAGTCATATTTTTTCTTAACATGAAGGTAGGCAATCAAACCATCCCAAGCTGACAAAGCAAAACCTACTTGGAATAATCGAATTGATTCGGCAGTCACGCCCCGCTCTTTCAAGTATTGACGAGCCACTTCACCAGCTTCATGCTTGGTCAGTAAAAAGTGGTAGTACTCTTTGGTTAAACTTAAGACTTCCAGTAATTGTTGCCGTTCATCTTCATCTTGGGTTGGTCGATATGACTCCAGTTTAATACCGGCTCGCTCCGCCAGCATCTTTAAACTCTCATTAAAGGTCATGCCTTCGTACTTTTCCAAGAAGGTAAAGATGTCGCCATTTTCACCACAGCCAAAACATTTATAGCGCTGCATATCTTGGCTCACAAAAAAGGAAGGTGAGCGTTCAGAATGAAAGGGACACAAAGCTCGCCACTGCGTTCCCGACCGCTGCAGTTGTAGTCGTTCACCCAAAATCTCAATGATATCGTTGGCTTCTTTAATTTGCGCGATTTGTGACATGCTTAACGGTCTCAATTTAGGCGTGGCTTCTGGTAAAATCAACTTGTATAATGGGTCTATTATGTCACAGTCTGACCGAGTCTCGACCCCCGAAAATAAGCTTATCCAGAGCCCAGCTGCCACTCGCCGCGCCAAAGTGAAGGCCACGTACTACGCCACCCCGTTTCGCGAATATTTCCGTATGCTCGATGAAATTGATAAAGGTAGTAAAGCCAATAAAGAATTTGGTTCTTTCTTGATTTTGACTTTAGTGGAAGAGATTGGCGAAATGTCCCGCGCTTACTTGGCAAAGCACGGCCGCAAACCCACCAATCTTGCCGCTCAAAATGATGAAACATATGAACAAGAACTCGGGGATATTTTATTGGCGATCCTCCGCTTTGCTCGCATCAAGAAAATCAACCTCCACGAGCGTGTGATGTACTCGCTGCAAAAGATTGAGAAACGAAAAACCCAGCCGAAGGTCTAGGAAGCAAAAGCTATCTCTTATTTCTGCAGGAAGTAAAAAACTGCGACAGTCTTAATTCTACGCTTCACTTACCCTCCTCTTACACTTCTTTGTCATTTCCTTTATAGCTGCCGCCTATGGTTTAATGGTAACCGATCTTGAGTCTCAAAGGCAGGTACGTATGACACAAATTATTCAACGCCAGACTCGCGCCCAAAGATTTCACTCTGCCATTGGTCATGAAAATCTTTTACATATTGCTGGGATGGCTTTCCACTTAGCAGAAGCAAGTAAATTTAAGCTAACAGCCTACCATCAAGTGACTCAATTTGGCAATCAAATATACCAAATGGTAGCTCATTTTAAACTAGTTAGAGAACCACTGCTGGTGATCTAGCTCAAGCTCGGGCCACATTCTTTCGCTCAAGCTAAGAGGCGAATTCCGAAATAACTGCAGTATAATACTCTTTGAGAGTAGAGGTGCTGAATATGAATAACACGATTCTGGTGATTGAGGATACTCAAGAACTGCGTGAGTACTTAACGACTGTTTTGGCCGATCAAGGCTATAAAGTTTTGTCGTCTGATGAAGGTACTAGTGCTTTAAAGTTGTTTGAAAAAATCTCCCCCGATTTAGTAATTCTTGATCTGGGCTTGCCCACTATTTCAGGTGAATCAGTCTGTAAAGAAATTAAACAAGTTTCACCCCAAACCCAAATCCTGGTGTTAACTGCCAAACACACTGTGGCTGACATTGCCAACACCTTAAATTTGGGCGCTGATGATTATATGGCCAAACCGTTTGAAGTTGATGAACTGTTGGCGCGGGTCAAAGCACGACTGCGGACTACGTCTCACACTGAAAAAATTCTCAAAGCCCAAGATTTGAGTTTAGATACCGAAAAAGTGGAAGTCTTACGGGGTGAGAAATCAATTCAACTGACGCCTTTAGAATTTAAGTTACTGGAATATTTACTGGCCAATAAAGGTCGCGTCTTAACCCGAGATATGATATTGGCTCGGGTTTGGTCTACTTCACCCGACATTGAAACCCGGGTGGTAGACGTCTATATGGGTTACTTACGCAAGAAAATTGACAAAGGTCATCCTCAACCAATTCTGCACTCTATTCGCGGCTTTGGGTATATGATTAAAGAGTGATTTTATACCCTATTACCTTTTCTCGCTCTTACTTAAACCTTACTCAAATCTCTCATATTCGTTGAAACATAAAGCTAAAATAGCTTTAATATATAAATAACATAATAAAGGAGAAAATATGAGTTTAATTTTATGGCTCATCCTAGGTGCCGTAGCCGGTTGGCTCGCGTCAGTTTTAATGAAAACTGATAACTCGCAAGGCATGCTCATGGATATCATCTTAGGTATTTTTGGCGCAGTCGTGGGTGGTTATGTGCTCAGTTTCTTAGGCCAACCAGCCGCCACAGGTTTTAACCTATACAGTCTGTTTGTGGCTACAATTGGAGCCATTATCTTGATTGCGATCGGTCGAATCTTAACTCGCTAAACACGTCATTATTTTTCTACGTTCAAAACCCAGATTAACCAATACTCAACTAAAAACCCTTCGTCAGGAGGGTTTTTGGCAACTTCAGACAAGTTGCTTTGACGGAAACAATTTCACAGTTAAAACTAAGCTGCGCTTGTTGCCCGCGCTGGGTTTACTACCGATGACTGGTTGCAGGCCATGCAAGCGCAGAATATGCGCTGCATAATAGGCTTTACTATCAGTTGCTTCATTACTACTCAGCACTTTTTTATTCTCCACAGCGACTTTCCAAATGTGTAAAAAAGGCTCCAGACTTGCCCGGGTTAACCAGGGTGAAGAAAAAGTCAGTTGCAGTTGCGAGGGCGACAAAATTTGGAGCTTAAGTTGTTTTTTAACCACTCCATTTGGACTGTGACTTTTAAAGTATGTATTAAGATTCTGCATAAAAATACCTAGCGCCACTTTCAAACGAGCTGAGTCGGCCACGATATCTAATTCTGGAACTTTACCAGAGCATTGAACTACAAATCCAAACTCACGAGCGCTGTCAGTCAGTTTTTTGACAAAAATAGGTAAAGACTTGCTACTCAACTGGAGTTTAAAACAACCCGACTGAATAAGATTTAAATCTAGCAGTGTATTAATTAACTCAGTCAATTTTTGAGTATGCTGACTCAATTTCTTAATCTGCTGACTTGGTTGTTGGCGAGCCATAAGATCTACCCATAACCTTAGACTTGTCAAAGGTGTTTTTAATTCATGACTCATGTCATTTAAAAAGTGTTCACGTTGCAGAGCCAGCTCTTTTTGTGAACTTAAGTCACGACAAACTAGGCCAAAACCTTGCAAACTGACTGATGCGTGTCGTAATGGTGTAATAGAAACTTGCGCCCAAAATTGAGTACTGTCTTGGCGAGTAACTAAGGTTTCGTTTTCGACCCACGGAGAACTTTGCTTTTTCCAGATTTTCTGCAGCCACTGGTGTCTAAACTTAAGATCTTTAAAAACAAAACTTAAGGGATTTCCCACCACTTCAGCGGCACTATATCCAAACAGGCGTTGAGCACCATCATTCCAGTCAGTAATCACACCCCCTTTATTAAGAAAAAATATCCCATAGCCATTGACGTTGTCTAGCAATAATTGGAAGCATTCCTGGTTCAGTTGCATATTCTCAAAAGCATGTAACAAATGACTTTTTGACAAGCGCAGTTTACTGACAATAAATGACAAGGACACACTTTCCATGCTGAAGAAAAACAACGACAAATTATCACGAAAATTAAGAGGAGAAACTTCAAAGTTAGGTAACAGGAAAACATACCAAATCACTAAACTAGAAGTAATAGTTGCTACTAAACCACCCCTAAAACCTCCATACCAAGCTGCCAACACAATCACGAAAAAATTGAGTAGATACGGAAAGGGCTCTAAATTAGTGAATTGTGACAGCAGTAATTTAACAACCACCACTCCTGCTAAAGACAAGAAAATAGAGGCATACACCACTAGCGGTGAAAACTGACCATATTTTATTTTTTCAAACATACCGGGCCTGATTATACTACTCGAGTAAGGTCGAGGCAAAATAACTATAACTACTGTATATTTTTTTAGGTAGTGACGGTGTAAGAATTTGATTAAAGACGTCATACTTACTCAAACTACAAAGCAATTGGGTAATGTATACTGAGATGATGAACGATATTTCAGTTTCACCAGTAGCTACCGACCACCTTAATACCTTGACTAGTTTTGTGGAAAAACTGGCTACTGGAGATTTAAGCCAGATTTTACCCAATCCGGCTCCCACCGATGAATTTACGAGTCTCTATGTAAATCTGCAATCTTTGGCCGTCATGATGCGCGAAAAAGTCACTAACTTAGAGAAAACTAACCTCGAACTTCAAGAAAATATTGCCGAAAAGATAGCCTTACTTCACAGTATTAATGACGGTGTGGTCATGCTTAACGCTGAAAAAGTCATTACCTTTATTAATAAATCTGCCAGTAATTTAACTGGCTGGACCACCTCGGAATTGCTCAACCAAAAATGGAGTGAGATAGTATCATTGGCGCTCAAAGACGGCCAACTCGTTGCCGATTCTGACCCGGCTCAAATGACATCTGAAAATCAAGCCATTAATATTGCTGGCAAACCCGACTATTTTTATGTCCGAAAAGATGGCACGCGCTTTCCGGTCCGTATCACAAGTACGCCCATTTCACCTCATAATCAATTACAAGGCACTATTATTGTCTTTAGCGATTTGACCAAAGAAAAGGCCATTGGTGAGTTAAAAGAAGATTTTCTGTCGTTAGCCACCCATGAGCTTCGCAGCCCCTTGACCACTATGTTGTGGACGTTAGACATGATCATAAAAAATCTGCACACCCAAACACCTGAGTCTTTGCAGCCTAAATTAGAAACAGTTAAACGTAATGGTCAAAATATGAATGATTTAATTACTGACATTTTGACTGTCACTCGTCTAAATGATGATGCGCTTAAAGAAAATCAAAAGCTAACTCTGCTGCCAGAGTTAGTCCAATTGTTGATAGATCAAGTTCAACCTGAAGCTCAACAACGGAAGATTGCCATTAATTTTGAGATTACATCACCAGAATTATCTACCCTAGCCTACCAAGTTGATCCAACGCTTTTAAGTCGTTGTCTCAAAAATCTACTTGTCAATGCCGTACGATATAGTCACCCGGAAGGTAAAGTCACTATCACGCTCACCCAGAAAGATAAAGATATTTGCTTCACTTTTATCGATCACGGAATCGGGATTATTGAACAAGACAAACCGAGAATTTTTGAGAAGTTTTACCGCGGTGATAATATTCCTTCAGAGAACCTGCCCGGCAGTGGCTTGGGGTTGTTTATTGTGAAAGCCATTGTTGATCGTTGGCAGGGTAATATTACTTTGGCGAGTCAAGAAAACGTCGGCACCACCGTAACTGTATGTTTACCATTATCAGTAACTAACTAATTTAAAGGAATTACGTATGAAAAAGATTTTAATCATTGAAGACAACACTGAACTGCAAACCTTATATAAAGATGGCTTAGCTCAAAAAGGTTACACAGAAGTTGAGTTTGCCAAAACTGCCCCAGCGGGATTAAGTTTGATAACCAGCAGCAAACCTGACTTAGTGATTTTAGACATCATGTTGCCAGACGGCTCGAATGGCTTTGATTTATTGGAACAAATGAAAAAAGATCCCAAGATGTCGTCCATCCCCGTTTTCATGATCACTAATTTAGACAGTCAAGAAAAGATTGCTCGTGACATCGGTGTGGCTGATTATATTGTTAAATCGCTCACCCCGTTTGACACAATTATCGAGAAAATTGCCACCTACTTAGCTTAATTTTTCTTATGGCTTTGAGCGACCGGCAGCGAGAAGTAGAAGGTAGTGCCTTTTCCAAGCTCTGACTCTACCCAAATTTTACCGCGCAAGCCTTCCACAATTTGTTTGGAAATGTATAAACCTAAGCCAGTTCCTCCCACTGGCTTTGCTCCAGTTTGGGTATCAACCTGAGAAAATTTTCTAAATAACAAATGCAGATCCGTTTCTTTCATTCCAAAACCTGTGTCGTGAACCGCAATCACAATTATTTCAGATTGTCTCTCGGCTGTCACTGTAATCCCACCAGTACTGGTAAACTTTAAAGCATTGCCAATAAAGTTGATGATAACTTCTCTAATTTTATCGCTGTCTGCTTGAACAAGTAGCCGATCTTCTTGAGTCTTAAACTTTAGATAAATGTTTAGTTCAGCTGCTGCTGTCTGCATATTAGAAATAATTTCGGTAATTACTTGACAGAGATCCACATCCGTCACTCTAAACGTAAAGCGACCCGCTTCAATCCTTGAACTATTAAGTAAGTTATTAACCAATCTAATTAAACGATCATTCTCATTGAAGGCCGCAGTCAGATACTTATGAGCCTGCGGTGAAATCTTGCCGGCATATCCTTCTAAGATCACTGAAATCGAGCCTTTAATGCTGGTCATAGGGGTTCGCAGCTCGTGTGAAGCTAATGACACAAATTCGTCTTTAAGTTTATCGAGCTGTTTGAGTTGGCCGTTAGCGGCTTTGAGTTCATGCGTGGCTTTTTTGACTTCATCTTTGAGTGTTACGTTAAAGCGGCTAATCTGCAGCACGGAAATGGCATTTTCAAAAGCTATGGCTAATTGGTCCGCTATCGTGGGTAAAATATCCAGTTCATCACCATAGTAGATCTCGCCCGAAGCTTTTTCCCCAAACAGTATATAACCTATAGCTTTACCTTTGAGTTTCATCCGCACAAGTAATGACAGCTCAAACTGAGCCATCCATGCTTTGAATTTAGTGTCCTTTTGTTCTTCATAAACTGTGATATCTTTGGCAAGAGATTTGAGGGCATCCAAGTCAGACACTTCCAGTTCTTTAGTGTGTGAGCCAGCGCATTGAAATGAGACATGAGTGCCATCATCATTAATTAGTACAATCCTGGTGTAGGCTGATCTAATCTGAGTATGGAGCAAATCAGTAGTTTTTTTTGCCAGGTCATCAACATTAAAAGTTGATGTCATAATTTTGGCTAACGCATCAAAAAGTTTTTTCTGATCAAAATGATCCTTATAAAAGATATTGTCAGTTACTCTATCGGTGAACCGTTTAACTACTGGCAATGTGGTCGCGATCAGGAGTGATAAGGCCGTAGAGACAGCTAATAAAACTTGGCGATCATCAAAGAAATGAGGTGAGATGATAAAGACTATCAAATAGAAAAAGAGGACATACGCTAAACTGACTATAGAAATTAATAAGGTATATGAAATTGCTCGGGCAATTAATTTGGAAATATTGAATAACCGGTGACGAATAATTGAATATGCTGTTAAGACAAATAAAATCAACGTAAAAGGCGGACCCATTGAAGTTAACTCCATTGAACCAAATACGACTACGGCTACGAAGTTGGTCAATGACAGCAACGTAAAAGAGGTTATCAAACCAATAATTAAAAATTGCAGTTGCTTACGGGTAATGCCTTTGCTATTTCGATACGATTTTCCGAGTTCAATAAAACCAACCGTCATAAAACCAATGAAGCCCACTCCAAATAGTGCTACTCCTGGTGCGGGAACCAAAGCAAATCCACCATTAGCCAAATTTTTCAGGTCACTAAACATGAACGGGGTCAACGCTAAAAATCCAGTCACTAGATTAAAGACAATTAAGCCAATCAATCTTTTTGGCGAGACATTTAATTTAGATGCTGGGAAAGTCCGGGCCAACAAATAAATAATTGTCCCAAAAGGCGTAGTCACCAACATCACTAGCCTCACCCAGAATAATCGAATTTCTTCAGAACCAGGTTGGAGAGCTAAGTAGTTAAAAACTGTCCAGGTAGCAGTGACTAACGATAAAGTCACCAATAAAATGTGTGAAGCTGAACGAGCATTTTTGCGGAGAACGACTGCAGCAATCGAGACGTTGGCGAGTGCAGTCAGGATAACAATCACTAACTGAAGCATATAATCTAACTATACGCCACTTAAGAACCCGATTGCAATGTGCTACGAAGCTGATCTAAAAATCTGAGCGGTTAATACGGCTAATGTTGCTTGTTGCTCAGCAGTATATGTCGGCATCAACGTTTGGACAGCCTGATGAGGATGAATATTCTCACCAACTACTGTTGCCCCACTTAGATGACCGAGAATTAACTTCATGGCCACGGCTGCTGATTCATGCGCTGAGATTGGTGACTGAGACCAAAACGGCACTAATGTTGCAACTACGCTCAAAAACTGGACCACGTGTTCTGCTGGAAAATTATGTTTTAGCATTTGATAGACACTACTTAGCGCTGATTTCAAATTCATCTCAGGAGGGTAAAGCATGGCTTCAACTTGATTAGCTGACAATCCCTGATTAAATGGATTGTTAGTTGCCCCCAACTCTAGACCCACAAATGGACTACTCCCCACATCAGCTAGGAAAATCAGCGGTAAATTTGGGTAGTGATCTCTTAAAAACTGGCGTAACCCAACTTTTATTGTTGGATTATCCACCACCTCAAATAGCAGATCAGCATCTTCACATAAGTTTTCAAAAGTAATATCAAAGGGACCCGGCTGAGATTCTGCAGTAGGCACTACCCGACCAAGATAGCCTCGGTAATCCCCATAGGGATTACGACCTTGCATCAAACCTTGTAAAACTTGAGCTTTAGACTGTCCATATTGGGGGTAACCACCCATTTGGGCTGGGAATCGCGGCCCATTGGAAGGGTCAGTTTTTCCTGGGTCATAAAATGTGATATTGGCTGCTCCGGCGGCCGCTAGCAGATCAAGGGTATGGGCCACTGCACTGGCTCCACCACAATAAATTTTAAGGGTGCTCAACTGCTCTAATGTGGCAAACGGTACTAAACCTATTAACCGCGAGCGAGCCAAAAGCCGGTGAGCTTCTGGGCCGATATAGTGACACAATGTTTGCGCGAGCGGATCCCAAATCCAGCGTGACTCTTGCTCAATTAATTGAGCATCTGCAGCATGCTTTGTCAATTCTTTTTTCAACCAAACGATATCATCAATAATCGTGTTAGCGCTCAGTAATGACATAATCGCTTTAACAGATATACCATTAGTTATAGCTAGGAGTTGGTTCGTCATAAACCTAATAGCTTCATCTTTTGTAGCTGGGGTTGAGGACATCTTTTCAAATAATTCATGTAGCTCGTGTGCGCCCGATATAAACGGCTGCAGGTCTGGTTCAGCCAGCTGGCTATACTCAAGAAATTCTGAGCTACCCTTACTCGTGTGGTGATCAATGATGACCGGCTTATTCCTAACAGGATCCAAATCTTTAACTCCTGGCTCCTTACTGAGCATCTCCCAAAAAGCCTGTTGCATTGGCAAAGGCAATTGAGAAAGTTGGGGATAAAATTCTTGAATTTGGTGCATGGCTCGTTGGTACTGATCCAAACCCGAAAAATGAACCCTGATATCTCTGTCTTTGAGATATTGAAGTGCTCGTTCAAGATACTCTGAGACAACGCCATACCCAACCAAAATTTTATCTGTTTGCCAATTATCATAGTGATGGCTAAGGATTCCTTTAGTTACTACAGGGGTGGGTTTTATTTCATCATAGCTTGCCAAGACCTGCATTTCAAATAAAACATTTAGCTTGTTTTGAATGATCCTCGCTGTGTCATAGATCACCAGCTCTGGTGGTAAGGAAGAAGGCAGACTATGACCAGCTATTGCTAATCCCAGTAGAGCCATCGTGTCCCAAGGTAGACCTTTATCATTCATACCCAAAAGTCGCATGGTTTCAGGATCTTGCTTAAAAAGTCGAGACATGCAGATAATACGATCTTCCCGAGTGTCACCGTATCGCTCCAGAAAGGCTTCAAGTTTGGGTGAAGGTTGGGTGATCTGAAAAGCTTGCAGCGTTGCTAAGCTACTAGTTTTTTGGGCAACTTCCGAAGTGGGATTGGCTGGTGGAATAAATAACTCTTTGAGTGTTTGAGGAGATTTCCCACTATGTGCTTGGACGCTAGCCAGAGGTTTAATACCTTGGTTTGTTCTGGCTTCAATTGCCACCACTAACCGATTATGATCATAACCACCCAAAAAAATGGCTAATAGTTCGTAATTACTACGAGGATCGGTTTTAGGGAAGTCTTTTCCCATCGTCCCAGCCATTACATAGTTGAATGCTAGTTCTTGAGTGATTCTAGCCATCTCTTCGGCTGTGAAAGCGCCGATCTTTCCAATCTTAACCCAAGCACCGTTAGGCAATTCACCTTCAAAAAGGGGATTCTCACCTTGCCCAGTAAATGTATAGTAGGGATTTTCAACATTACATCCCGCGACAATCTCTTGATGAAAAGCCAGTAATGCTTGACTTGTCTCCAACGAATACCGCAACTCTCGCGGCATGCCGCTCAAACGTTCAGGACCTCGCGAACCTGATGCTTGAGGATTAGTTTGAATTGCTTCTTTTTTTGTTACCACAAATAGAATGACAGAGTTTATAAATAAGTAAAAATGTCAAAATTATTATAAACGATTTAAACTATAACAACCATGACCTTCTATGACAACAGCAGAACCAACTCATAAACTCAAATCTTGGATCGCAGCCCTCTGTATTTACAATGATAGTAATCATGCCTATGCTGTATCAAATGACAAAAAAAACCAAGATCCTCATTATTGAAGACGATCATAATCTGCGCGAACTGTATCGTGAAGTTTTATCTCAAAATGGGTATGAAATAGAAGCTGCCGCTGATGGTGAAGCTGGATTGCTAAAACTGCAACAAGGTGGTCATGATTTAGTCTTGCTCGACATGATGCTGCCCAAATTAAATGGTATTGAAATCCTTAAACAGCTCAAAACTCACCCCGTTCCCAGCGATAAACTAGCTAATGGTAGGATTGTCTTAATGAGTAATTTGTCAGATGAGTCAGTGATTCAAGAAGCCGAAGATTTCGGGGCGACATCACACATCATTAAAGCCGAGATTACGCCTGGGATTTTGTTAGAACACGTAAAGCTTCTACTGAAGACTTAATCTCGAGCGTAAATAATTTTTCTCGCATTCACTTAATTTAATGGAGATCTATTTTTCTAAGTCTAAAACTCGGTCCACGCGAATTTCAGCCACAAAATCGGCGACGTGGGAAACCAGAATCAAGGCGCCTGGGAATTCACTCAGGGCTTTAGCAATTTTGGGTAAATGACGGAAATTAATGTGGTTAGTTGGTTCGTCCAAAATTAAAAGCCCTGGCCGCTGCAAAACTAAGCGTGCAAACGACAATAGACCTTTTTGGCCTTCTGATACGCTCCCTACTTCAGTATTCATTAAATCTTTAGTAATCAAAAAGCCCGCCGCTACTGATCGGATTTCTTCTTCTGTGGAAGTACCATTGGAAATTCTAACTGCTTCTTCTAAAGATTGATGGACAGTGTGCATAAAATTTAAGGTGGAAAAATCTTGACGGTAATAGCCAATTCTGATGCCATTAGTCATGGTCACACCGGGGGCATTCCCAGTGGCCAAGGCTTCAATAAAAGTACTTTTACCAATCCCATTTGGACCAATAATCTGCAGATGCGTCGTTCTACCTACCAAAATATTTGCCTCTTTCACAACTTCTTGATGATTCTGGATGACGGTGTACGACGTAATTTTGAGCGCAAAATCTGAGATGTTTTCTTGGACAGGAATCGTGAAACTGCGAATGGTCTTATCTTCTTTTCTCACGTCAACTTTTTCGGCTTCATACTCTTCAATTTTTTCACGCATTTTAGCGGCTACGTTTCTCATTTTGCCACCCTTGTGCGCAAAGAAGTTAGCTTTGTCTTTATTCTCTTGAATTTCCCGTGCTAAACGAGCATTCTGACGATTTTCTTTTTCTATCCGAGCTGCAATTTCTACTACCACGTCATAGTAGTCACCAGCATATTGTTCAATGTGCTGAGTAAAACTATCTAGATACAGCACTCCTTGGGTGAACGCATTTAAAAATTCCGCATCGTGAGAAATCACAATACAACTTTTGGGGTAGTTCATTAAAAATGTGGTTAAGTGATAAATGCCTGCATAATCTAAGTTATTTGTTGGCTCATCTAATAGCAATAGATCTGGATTTTGAATCAAAGCCGCGGCCAGTAAAATCCGAGCTTGTTGTCCACCAGAAAAGTCGCGAATCATTCTATTCAAAGGCGCGGTGAGATTCACGACTTCCAACACGGCACTTATTTTTCGTCTCAGTTCGTGCGACTCAGCTGGATATGATTTTTGAAAAAACGCTTCCAGTGTTAAATCTTTATCGGCAGGATTAATAACTTGGTGAGCCGTGGCCACGGTTAACTCAGCACCAACTGAAACTTCCCCCGCATCTGGTTTTAGGTCTTTTGTTATCAACTTGAAGAGAGTACTTTTGCCCGCGCCATTTTGGCCCATCAAAGCAATTTTCATGCCTTCTCTAACCGAGAAACTAGCATCTTTCAAGATGTGTTTATCATGCCCAAAGGTAAAAGAGACATTTCCAAATTTGACGATTGTAGCGGTTTGTGACATAGGTTGACGAAGCAGGAATTATACAGAAGAAGCTGGAAACTAGATAGAGCTCTTAAAGCGGAGTCGTAGTTAAATAGTTTTCCACTAATTTTTGCTTTTCGACATGCGTCAGTTTCTTAAGTCTAAGCTCCCTTTTGAGTGCAGCGGATCGATCTATTTGTACTTCTTGGTAAACCTCTTTTACGGGTAAATGACTCCGCGTATAGCGAGCTCCAGTTCCTTGATTGTGTTGTGAAACTCGTCGCGAGACATCGGTTGTGGTGCCAGTGTAATATGAGCCATCAGCACATTTGAGTATGTAGACCCACCAAGAAGGAATGGCTAGTTGCTTCATATTCTAGTCAATAATTAAGTAACTGAAATTTTTAAATACTTGCGTTTTCCCACTCGCACGACACTGGGTTTTTGACCAAAGGTAATATCCGTCGCGCTATTCTCAATTCGTTGCTCATTTAGATACAGAGCCCCCTGATCCCATAAGCGCCGAGCTTCAGACCGACTGGAAACCAATTGCGAATCAACCAATAAGGAGAGTAAGTTATCAATGGAAATTTTCTCTGAGGCTAAATTGACTTCCAAAGTATCATCAGGCGCAATCTTCTTTTGGACTGAGTTACTAAAATGGGCTTCGGCCTCTGCCACTGCTTTTGAACCATAGAGTTCTTTGACAATTTGTCTGCCCAACATTTTTTTCAGCTCCATGGGATGTATGCCTTGGATTTGAGCGGCTTTGATCTCTTCAATTTCCTGATCAGATAAATCAGTGGCAAACGAAAAGTAATTAAAGATTAAGTCATCATTGAGTGACATGACTTTGCCAAAAATCTCTTCTGGCGTGTCATCTAACCAAATGGCATTTCCCCATGATTTACTCATTTTCCGACCATCGGTGCCCAGTAAGAATTGATTTGATAAAACAAAAGACTCTTTTTGACTGAGCTTTTTCAGCATCGTTCGGCCAGCCTGCATGTTAAAGATTTGATCCGACCCACCCAGTTGCACATCAGTTTGCAGATGATAACTATCGTAACCTTGCATAATTGGGTATAAGACTTCAGTTAAACTAACTCGATTGCCATCATTCAGACGCCCTCTAATTAATTCGCGACTAATAAAGTCATTTACTGAAAACAAACTCGTTAATTGTAGTAAGTCACCAAAACCTAACTTACTTAACCAATCGCTATTGTGAACAATTTTAATTTTGGAAAAATCCACCAGTTTGCTGGCCTGCTGTTTGTAGGTTTGAAAGTTTTCTTCAATAATTTCTTTGGTCAACATTGGACGCTCAGAATTTTTGTCAGAAGTATCCCCAATTAAAGCCGTAAAATCTCCAATTAAAAAATAAACTGTATGGCCTAATTCTGCAAAATACTGCAGCTTTCTTAACGGCACAGCATGACCTAAGTGAATGTGCGTGGCAGTCGGATCAATGCCCAAATAAATATTGAGTTTATGATCTGACTCTAAGACTTTTTTCAAAGCCTCTTGATTTGGCACGACTGTCTCTGTGCCTCGATTGAGAATTTTTGAGATGAGTTCTGATTTGTGACTAGTCATATATTTCTTAATTTAACACATGAAGTATATTGGTGGGTAACAGAAGTATACTACAATCTGGAGGAGATGTTTTAGTTACCGCTGGATTTGTTAATTAGTCATTCTAAATGGCTAGATTTAGCAATTAAACGGATAGAATATCCTAAAAAGATTTAACAAACAATATATTTGGGCGGCAACCATATGTAGTTGCAAATTCAGTTTTTTGCTTAGCATTCAGAATCACGCCAAATAGTTCAGGATCATTTATGATTGTCTGAATATCCGTTCCACTATCTCCAACATATAAAACTGGTGATGAGGGTGGCTGCAAAGCCGTGGCCGCAATGCGCACATGTTTAGGATTTGCTTTACCAACACTCTCAAAGTCTTGGCTATCTTTCAGCCTCATTTTTGTTATTAAACATCGTTCAAAGGTTTTTAGATTGATAAGTTTCTCAAAATTTAAACAATTTTTACCATTGGGAATTATCGATGGCGTCAAGATATTTCTATTTATGTTAGCATCACCTATACGTTTGTAGCATTTGCTGATGCTTCTGATAATACAACGGCAATTTACTCAACAATTCTAGCTGGAATAATTTTTAAAGAAAAGATCAAAAAATGATTGCACTACTATATAAGACAAAATGGTGTTCGAGCCAGACTAAATGAACGAGAGACAAACAGATTCACATTCACACTAAAAAGCTTTTTTGGGATTATTTTTAACGATTTTCTACCCCAACACACCTACATATGCATACAACACTAACCAAATAATCACCTGGTGAGTAATGTAGATAGCTAAAGAATGAATGCCGAACCAACTCAAGATTTTTATTATCCATGTACCTAGCGGGCTGGAATTAAGCACTGGCAACCTGTTTGAGATCTTCGTCAATGCTCTTCCTCTATGGCCTTCGGGATATAACCATCTACCGCCAATCACCCCGATTAATAGCCAACCCAACCAAGGACAGATGGGATAGTAATCAAGTGTCAAGAAGTTGACAGGCTGGAAACCAATTGGGACTCCCCACCAAGTTGGCCAAACTTGGCCGTATAAGCACCAACCAAGACCAATTAATAGCATTGCCAAAACTAACAACCATTTATTTGACCAGTGTCGAGTTGACCAGACAGTCAGGCAACCCACCGTCATGAGATGTAAAATACCAAAATATACTGGCGCAGTTGGAATCACGATGGCAGTCACTATGGAAACCGTACACGCGGCACACGCTAACTTCACAACTCTAATAATGAGCCTGCTCTTTATCACATGTTTTCGCGAAAAAAGGTAATTACTTACCCCACTCACCAACAGAAAGGTTAAGCCTATCCCTTGACCAAACCACCTACCCCAGCCACTAAACGGGCTATCAGCCAATCCAAACCACCACAAACTAAACCACAGGTGAAAAGCAACCATGGCGATAATCGCTGCCCCACGGAGCCCATCGATTTCTGGTAAACGGGTATGAACTGACATCGGTTGGTACCCTGACCATTATACGGTAAACCTTTAGCCTAAAAACCATTTTTCTACACAACTAGATTTTGATTCCACTCTACCAATGCCTCTAACCATGGTAAATTTTAAAATTCTCTTAACGCATTGATTACTGGCAAGTTGACCCGCTCCCCTCATACTACACAGTGACTGTAAAATAGCAGTACTGTGAAAGGGGGCAACATGGCAGGAATTTCTAGTGAGGTAAAGGCTGAGATATTGGTAAAAGTCAAAACAGGCCAAAAAGTAGTAAAACTTTCAAAGCAGTATGGAGTGAGTGACAAAACAATATACAATTGGTTGCGAGGTCAGGTGACCGAGCAAGTAAACTACAGAGAATATGAGTAAGTACTCGAGAACTTTCCAAACTACGGAGTTTCAAAAGGCAATTATGGATCTACTTCAAAACGATGAACTGCTTAAAGTTGCGATCATTGCATTTCACGGGACGGGTAAATCAACTTTCGCCGCTCTAGCATTTCCTGTTTGGGCAATGATAGGTAAACCTGAAAAGAAATATGGACTAGTAGTGAGCCAAACACAGGAGCTCTCAAATCAAACCTTACAAATATGAAGCAGGAGCTTTCATCTAATGAATTACTAATCAGAGACTTTGGACCATTTACCGAAGTTACTGATGAGTGGAGAGCGAACTCCTTCGTGGTTTACGACACAGACAATATCGACCTGATTTGGTAATCATCGATGATGTTGAAGACTTGGAATCAGTGAAGACCAAAGAAAATAGAGACAAACTTTGGGATTGGTTTGCGGGTGAAGTTATGCCTATCGGTGATGTTGGTACCAAGATCGTAGTTGTGGGAAATTTACTGCACGAAGACTCACTCATGATGCGGTTGCAAGAAAATATCCAATTAGGCAAAATGGACGGAGTATATCGGGAGTAGCCAAAAATCCACTGATTTACTTCAAAAAAAGAGTTGTCAGTCTTGTAGCAAGATCTGGGTTACCATTAACTAAGTCACTCCAAACTTGCTCAGAATAGCCTGCCTCAATAAGTTGTCGAATAACAGCTGCCCTAGAAGAGTCAACTGATATTCTCCTTCATCATTTAATCTTTCAACATCAAAAGATTGTGTCGATGTGCTGGAAGTTTGGTATTGGTCAGGCATAAATTGAGCTTACTTTACCAGGAAAGACCCGCTTTAAACTTCAGAAAACAGCTATTACACAGCTGTGAAAATGAAAAGATCCAAAATCGAAGAAATTTAGCAAGCCACATCAACCCATCCAGAGGTATTTGACGGGTCTCCGGTCAAAACCTTTCAACTGTTGCGGAGGCGGCGAGATTCGAACTCGCGAAGCTTGCGCTGCACGCTTTCCAAGCGTGTGCCATGAACCACTAGGCGACGCCTCCAGGCAGGGACTATTCTAGCTCAGCCGAGGATAATTTGAAAGCCTGAGCCGCTTTTTGGCAGAAATTTTACTCACTCCCCAGCTTTAAAGACACTCCGACGGCAATTATACCCACTAAACTGGCTAACGCCACTTCTTCAACAGAAATTTTTCCGGCGTCCATTAAAGTCGGCGTGAACCAAATTCGCAAAAATAATGTATGACAAAGATAGATTAAATATGAATGTTTTCCCACCCAGGAAATAACTTTTTGAGCCACGTCTGGAATGAAATGTAAGACTCGTTGGTGGACAATCACAATGTAAGAAAAACTCGCCGCATAAAGTAAGATTGAGAAACGAGTAAATCTCAATTCGTAGAGTGGATCACCACCCGCCTCAATCCCTTTGATTGCTGAATTTACCACCAAAAACCAGCCCACAAAAAGAGTTGCCGTCACCAGCATTTTAATCAGATTGCGAAAAGGTACCCGCTGCTCAAAATAACTCAACCACATGCCCAAACCGAAGTAACCTATCCAAGACAAAGATAGAAAATATTGGTGTTGATCAGAAGCCAACCACGGTTTGGGGTCAAGCGTTTTTGACTCCAACATGACTCGGTGAATAATGATCATAAAAACTGCTTGAATAATTAACATTAGCATTACTGTCCAGTGACGAAATCTCTGTTGAGCCATCAGTTTTTGCACAAATGGAAAAATCAGATACAGTTGAAATATCATGGCCACAAAATAGAGATGATAATCAGCCCTACCTAATAATAAGAGTTTTAGAATACTGGGCGAATCACCAGAATTTTGCCAGGCTGGGATAGTACTTAACAACAAAATAAAAACTAAACTCCAGAGTAGATACATGGGAAGTAACTTGCTTGATCGACGTTTATAAAAGGACAATAACTCCAAATGAGTTGTCTGATATTTCTTACTGAGAGCATAGCCAGATAGGGCAACAAAGATGGGCACACAAAATCTAAAACTCTGATCTATAAAGATGAAAAAATGACGATTGATATCAATGGTAAAAATTGCCGGCGGCAGACTAGATAAAATATGTGTCACAACCACAGCCAAGATCGCTAAACCTTTGAGGATGCTAATCCAGTTTTTCATATTCTAAAATGACACAAGTTTGAGAGAAAGAAAATTACTGCACTTATTTCAGACTCAATTCTCAAATTGTACCAAAAATATCCAGAAAAATTTGGCTAATCAGGTGCGTGATCGAAGTACTTGCAGTTAACCAAAAGTGAAAGCAAAAGCTTGAATACCTGGCGAAAAACGCAATTCTAAGGTGTGTTGACCATAATTATTGCCTAAGTCCAAAATGTCATATTTACGTGGCTCAGTGACATTAATCACGCCGTCTTCATTAGTGTCAGCAGTTTGATACTCCGCTGGCAAAGGCTTCCCATCAAGCAAAACTTTAACTTTGGCATCCGCTCCAACTTCTGTGGGTGCCAAAACTAAAAACACTTGCCTTGCTTGAAACTCCATTTTTATTGCACTTTGCGAACTTCTTGCTTCCAGGTATTCACCTTTAAGTAACCATTGGCCACCGACTCCCACTTCATTTAGTCTGACATTACTAGGCAGTTGATATTCCGCCACTTCCTCAGTCTTTAAGTCATTTCCCTGACTATATTGAGCCGCTCGGGACCAACCTAGATATGTTTCAGGAGATATGCGTCGCTGTGGTAATCGGAGTTCAGTGGTGTCTGTCAGTGGTTCTTCATTCAGTAAAGTTCTGATAGCATTTTCTGTTTCCACATACGCACCTTCACCAAAATGGGTGTAGCGAATAAAACCGTTTTTATCAATTAAGTAATGGGCGGGCCAGTATCGATTCTGGTAGGCTTTCCAAATTCCAAAATTATTATCCTGAACCACCGGATATTCTATACCAAAATCTTTCATGGCTTGGCGGACATTTTCAGTCTTTTTTTCAAACTCAAACTCTGGAGAGTGCACTCCCACAATCACAAAATCCTTGTCTTGATAATCTTGATACCATTTCTTTAAGTAGGGAAAAGTCCGGATACAGTTGATGCAAGAATACGTCCAGAAATCGACTAACACTACTTTACCTTTGAGATTGCCTTGTAAACTGAGAGGCTCTGAATTAACCCAACCGGTACTACCTATAAAATCCGGAGCTAAAGTTCCTTCAGCCTCTAAAGTGATTTTTCTGGCCGTGGGTGCGGAGTTTAATCTATCCAGTTCTTGCTTCACTCGTTGATTATCTTCCAACTTGGTTAAGCCCGCTCCATACTCAGGAAAAACTTGCAGAATATACGCTTGGAATTTTCGATCAACGTTAAACTGCAAACCAATCGCCGTCAGGATCATAATCACGCCAAAAACTTTTTGAATTACAGCACCTTTACTTAGTAAAAATGGTACTTTGTGCAGTAATTCACGACCCCCATAGATAATTGCCAACATTGGAATTGCTGTGCCTAATGAATAAGCTAAAGTAATAATCACTGCACCAAAGGTAACTGAGCTGGTGGCAGCTAAAGTAATGACTGAAGCCAAAATTGGCCCCACGCACGGTGCCCAAATCACACCTAAACTTAGCCCCACAACTATGCCCCCAGTGAAGCCCGTCTGGTTTTGTGATTGCGGCAAGAGATTACTTAAAAAACTAAATACTTGTTCCAGCCAAACTTGAATTTTGGGAATTAAGAGTGAAACCCCAAATAAGAAAATTATTATTACCGCCATAATTCGCAGCGTATCAGAAGGCAAACCGGTAACTCTGACAATCGTCGACAGAGCCAGTGTAAAAAAGGTAAAGCTAATAATAAAACCAGTAACGATACCCAAAGGTCGCTTGCGTCCACCGCCTAAAGACCCGGATAGGACAATTGGCAAGATAGGTAAAATACAAGGAGATAGGATTGTGACTAGACCGGCTAAGAAAGCAAAAATAATCAGCAGCAGCATACTTAAAAATTCTGGATTAAAATGGGGTTATATCTAGTATAATAATTACACAACTTAAGTACTTTGTCCATCTGGAAAATGATAAAAAACGACATTCTAAATCTACTGATTAAAAATAATAAACTCAATTCATATAATGTTGGTTTAATTCAAGCAAAAGCTTATAGAGCCTTAAAACACACTACCCAAGAAGCTTTAAAGGCATATCATATCTCTTCTCTTGAATGGGCAGCTTTGGGTCTCCTTTTTGATGAGACTCAAGGCTTGAGAGCTTTGGACTTAGCCCAGACTTTGGGAGTTGAGGCCCCCTTTATTTCAGTCATGATTAAGAAGTTGGAAGACCAGAAGTGGCTAGTTACTAAATCTAACCCGACTGATAAGCGCGCTAAAATCATCCGGCTGACAGCTAAAGGCAGAAAGAATCTGCCGGTAATTGAAGCTGAACTGCGTGACACCACCAGACACTTACTTGATGGCTTAAATCCATTAGAGCTGATGACCTATGTCAAAGTGTTGAACACTATAGTTAAAAATAATAAAAGCTTGAATCAAACTCATTGACTCAAAAATCCCCCGGATCTTAACCGGGGGATTTTTTGTTTTACGTTTTACAATTTACTTGTAAAAATTACAGTTTTGGCATTAAAACTGTGTCGATAACGTGAGTCACACCATTGCTGGACATGACGTCAGCGGTTTCTACCATAGACACACCGTTGATCGTGATCTTACCGCTTTTGTTCGTGACCATTAATTCTTGGCCTTGAACTGTCTTTAACTTCATGCCGTCTTTGAGATCAGCCATAGTATAGCGACCTGCAACAGCGTGATAAGTCAAAATTGTTTGCAACTGTTTTTTGTTCTCTGGCTTTAACAAAGTAGCAACTGTACCAGCTGGCAACTTTTCAAAGGCCATGTTGGTAGGCGCAAAGACAGTGAATGGACCGGGACCTTGTAAGGTTGCTACTAAGTCGGCAGCTTTGACAGCGGCGACAAGTGTAGTTACATTACTCGCATTCATGGCATTCCCCACAATGTCTTTATCTGGAGTCATTAATGCTCCACCCACCATTACACCTTCATCTTGCACCATCGCACCTTCTTCTTTCTCCATCATGGCTGACGAAGGTGATGGCGATGCAACCATCACATCACTATCAGAAGTACTGGGTTGCATACCGGGAAGGGTGCAAGCACTGGCAGCCAAAGCAAAGACTGGGACCAAAAATAAAGCTTTTTTCATATCGCCTTTCGATTTAGTTAAGTAGCTTAAGTATCATTTTAATTGAATAGCTTAAGAAAACAAGCCTTTGAGTATAATAAAATGGTAATAAACGTGTAAGATTTTTTTATTTTGAATGACTTTAAAAGTTATCAGGATTGCAAACAGCCTCTTGTCTAAATAAATCATCTTCTGCTAGAGTACTTGATACAGAATCAAATCATGACGACCAACGACAAACTCGAATTCCTCAGGCAAAAATTTCTTCAAAACTCATACGTTAAAGATGCCCAAAAAGGTTATATCGTTGTTAAGGATTTTAATTTAAGTATTGACCCCGATGTGCTGCAGTTGGCTTCTCGCTGTTGGGCAGAACACTACCATGCGCGGACTGATCTAGATGCCATTGTCGGTTTGCCAGATGCGGGTGCGCGCTTAGTTTCGCTGTTGGGCGAGATGTTGCGCGTCAAACATATCCTACCTTCAAAACGAGCTGTAGTCATTCCGGGAGCCTGGGAAGATGTCATCACGTATACCAACACCTCTTTCACCACCAATCAAGATGAAGTCAAAAGCCACATCGGATTTATCAAACCTGGGACCAAGGTCTTGTTAGTTGATGATGTAATCGCACATGGCAATACAGCCGTGGCTGCCATCAATGCTTTACAAGCCGCTCAAGTGGAAGTGGTGGGTTTGGCTGTTTTGTTTGACAAAGTTTGGCAAAATGGGGTGACACGGATTAAAGCTGAAACTGGCGTCGATGCATATTCATTAATTAGAATTCAAGAAATTAAAGCTGATGGACAAATTGTCTTAGCCTAAAATCATATGATCTTAATTATCGATTTTGGATCTCAAACTGCTCATCTGATTAGTCGCCGACTGAAAGATCTAGGCGTTCAAGTCACACTTGTTACTCCAGCCGAAGCTGAAGCTCAAATTGAGTCACTCCATCCCCAAGGGATTATTTTGTCTGGTGGTCCAGCTTCGGTTTATGAACCAGGCGCCCCCACACTTAATCCCAAGATTTTAGAACACATGGTGCCAATCTTAGGCATTTGTTATGGTTGGCAATTGATGGCTCAGCTACTCAAAGGTGAAGTTAAAAGTGCTCGCAAAGAATATGGTCCCGAACGACTTCATTGGTCGCACACGGCTTTGGGCATCCAGTCCGGCAACTTTAACGTCATTATGTCTCACGGTGATTCGGTCACGACATTACCAGAAGGTTTTGACGTTTTGGCTTCAACAGAAAATGTGCCATATGCTGCCGTAGCAAATCTTAAAGCTCAGTTATATGGTTTTCAGTTTCACCCAGAAGCTTACCACACTGAAAATGGCATAAAGTTGTTAGAACATTTTGCAATTGAAGTCTGTCATGAAAAACTAACCAAAACTGAGATTGATCCCGAGTCCTTAATCCAAAATATCAAAGACCAAGTAGGGACTGCCTCGGTAATTTGTGCCGTTTCTGGTGGTGTGGACTCCACTGTAGCGGCGGCACTAATGGCCAAAGCCATTGGTCAACGTTTAATCCCGGTTTTTGTAGAAAGCGGCTTAATGCGGGATGAAGCCCGACAAGCCGTGATCAATATTTTCAAACACTTAGAAATTTCACCCGTGATTTTGGATGTGAAAGATGAGTTTATGGCTGCACTCAAAGGCAAAACAGATCCTGAAGAAAAACGTAAAATTATTGGCAGACTCTATGTGGATTTATTTCAGGTTGAAGCCGCCAAGCGTCCTGAAGTTACGTTTTTAGGGCAAGGCACGATTTACTCAGACGTGATTGAGTCGCAAGGCAGTCAACACTCAGCACATATTAAATCACACCACAATGTGGGTGGTTTGCCGCCTGATATGAAGTTGAAACTGCTTGAACCTTTACGAACTTTTTATAAAGATCAGGTTAAACAAATTGGCCGATCATTGGGTTTGCCAGAGGCCTTTATCATGCAGCAAACCTTTCCCGGACCCGGCTTTGCCATTAGGATCCGTGGTGAAGTGACGCCCGCGAGATTGGCACAAGTTAAACTTGCTGATGCGATCGTGGTGGATGAAATTCGCAAAGCCGGGCTCTATGAACAACTCTATCAATGTTTTGCCTTAATGACTGGTGCGTTTAGTACGGCAGTCAAAGGTGATGGCCGAGCCTTTGCAGAGGTTGTTGGCATTCGAGCGTATGAATCAGTTGATGTCATGACTTCCCGTTGGGCAGATCTCCCCTATGAAGTTTTAGGTAAAATTTCCAGTCGAATTGTCAATGAAGTGCCTGACGTCTCCCGCGTAGTTTACGACATCAGTACCAAACCTCCTGCCACTATGGAATGGGAGTAACCACCTTAGATTCCTTTACTTTAAAGGTCGGAGTAACAAACCCTGCTCGCGCTGGGGGCCAGTAGTGATCATAGTGATTGGCAAACCCATGGCTTGACTCAAGAAGTCTAAAAAGTCTTGGGCGGCGGCTGGCAATGCAGCTTTAGTCTTTGCGGCTCGCAACTTAGCCACATTCCAAGCTGGAAGCTCCTGATAAACTGGTGTGACTTGATTGAGATAGACTTGATCCGGTCTATATGGCACACTTTGACCATTGATTTGATAATCGACACAAATTTTCACTGGTTGATCTACATAACTGACATCCATGTGAGTTAAGACTAAACTATTTACTCTACCCACCCGCGCAAAAAATTTCAAAGCTGGTAAGTCTAAGTAGGCAATTCCTCGAGGTCGTTTTGTGGTGGAACCATACTCCCAAGCGTCCTCTCGAATCCGATTGGCTAAGTCTTCTGGCATGATTGTTGGCAATTGCCGAGTACCGACACTCGACATGTATGTGGCTTTGACTACTGCGGCTCTAAACTTTATTTCGTCAGGATCGATCACGCCTTCAGTAGCTGAAAAAATGCCATCAAAAGTAGTATCTGAAGCTGTGACATCAGGGTAAACACCCCAGCGATAATCTAAACCAATAGCTTGAGCTTTCTCAAACACAAACCCACATTTTTTATCAGCCCATTTGCTGGTTAGCCAAGCAGTAAGATTTTTAACATAAGGCGCTAATTCCTGGGCTTGTTCTTGTAAACGAGTCACAAAATCTGCAACTGGACCGACTGCCCGTTCACCAGACAAGCTGACTACTGACACCCCAGCTAAATCTTGACCTAAACCACCAATGATGGCTTGATACATTTGATAATGTTTTGTCACTTTTTCCAAATCAAAGGTGATAATATCCCGCAACCTTAATGGATGTCTGAGTAGCACGTCAGCGTAGGCCGGTGAAATTCCCCGACCCGTGGAGCCTTTGCCACCTGATTGCCACTGCTTAAGTACATCTTCATAGGCTCGATGCGTATCTAAAGATAAAATTGCCATTTCATCGATCATAATTTCTGCTCGGCCAGTGGCAATTTTAACCTCCGCTATTAGTTGTAGTTCTTCCAGTAAATCACCAGGATGAATGACCATCTCTTTTCCTAAAACCACCGTAGCACTTTTAATGAACACGCCTGAAGGTAGTTGATGCAGAGAGACGCGTTGTCCGTTACTAAATTCCACGGTATGCCCAGCATTGGCTCCGCCATTATCACGATAGACTACGACCTCACCCTTCAAACTCAACTCATGCACAATCATGTCCACAATCCGGCCTTTGCCTTCGTCCCCATATGCACCGCCACAAAATCCAAAGCTATTTGTCCGAATTTGACTCATGATGCTCCTTGTAAATAAAGTGTAATAACAGAAATTGCTTGGTTAGTTAGTTCCGGAGCTAAACCTAGGTACGTGCTGGGAGTCAAGCTTAGTAGTTCTTGTTTTGCAACAGCTGGTAACTCTACTGAATTCAGGAATTCATGCAGTTCTGGTAAAGTTATTTTCTTGCCTTGGCTTAAGCGCTGCAATTTTTCATAACCCTCAGAATCTCCATGCCCACGCAACATGACTTGGAAAGCCTCTGTCAAAACTTCAGGATGGGCATTCAATTGGCTCTGCACTAGGGCTTCATCCACAATCAATTTTGGTACGCCTTTGGTCAAAGCGCCATAGCCCAGCAAACATAAACCAAATGCCATACCAAAATGGCGCTTCACTGAGCTATCAGACAAATCTCGCTGCAAGCGCGAGATAGGTAACTTAGTCACAAAATGATTTAAGATGCTATTGGCTAAACCTAAAGTACCTTCACTATTTTCAAAATCAATAGGATTGACTTTATGAGGTAAGGTTGAAGACCCAACCTGGCCTGGGTCGGGCTTTTGGATAAAATAGCCGTCGCTGATATAGCGCCACAAGTCTTGATTCAAGTCCAACAAAATACTATTAATTCTGACTAGCGTCGTAAAAAACCGAGAATATGATTCAGTCGGCAAAATTTGCGTGGTAAAGAGCTCTGGTTCTAAACCTAATGACTCAATAAATGTTTGACTTAGTTTGAGCCAATCGGACTTGGGAAAAAGAAGCAGATGAGCATTAAAATTTCCCACCGCTCCCGTTAATTTTGCAGCCATGGGCAATGACTCTAAAGCCTGAATTTCTGGGAGTAAACGCATGGCAAAGTGACTGATTTCTTTGCCAACTGTGGTGGGGACTGCCGGCTGACCATGGGTTCGGGCGAGCATCGGAATTAAACGAGAATCAGTCGCGAACTCCATCAGAACTTGAAGAACTTTTTTAAGCGCCGGTACTAAATGTTCCCCTTGGGCTTTTTTAATCATCAACGAGTAAGCTAACGAATTTGTGTCTTCGCTGGTCAAAGCTAGATGGACGTATTTTTCTTGACTAATACCAGCGTGAGTCATTCTCTGCCGCAAATAATACTCAAGAGATTTCACATCGTGCTTGGTTTTCAGCTCCCAAGCTTTGACTTTTTCAGCTTCAGTCATGCTAAAACTACTCACCCAAGTTTGCATCAATGAGACTTCTGCTGGAGAGAAAGCCGGAATCAATTTTTCTTTAGCCAAAAAAAATAGATATGCGACTTCAATTTGCAAGCGATTTTTGATCAAACTAAATTCAGAAAAAAAGTCACTACCATCAGGTAGTTGCGAACGATACCGTCCATCTAAAGGAGAAATAGCAGTCAGCGGTGATAATTCTGTAGCTAACAAAATACCTTGTGTTTAGATAATTAATATCACGCTCAAATTACTACCACTTTAATCAAAATAAGGCACACCCCAATAACCACTGGGGTTAACAAAGCGGTGTCGTCTGTTTAGAGCTGTCAATTGAATTTGTTCATCCGGTGTTAATTCAAAATCAAAAACTTGGAAGTTCTCTTCCAACCGTTTAAGGTTGGTGCTTTTAGGAATTGCCACAACTTGCCTACTCAATGCCCAATTTAGTAAAACTTGCGCCGGAGATTTTTGGTGAGCGACCGCAATATTTTTAACAACTGGATCATCGAGTAAAGAGGAATGTAGCCACTCATCATAGCCAGAACCTGCAATCACTCGCGCTATCCCGTACTGAACCTTATCCAAAAAGTAATGAGCCGGTGGATAATTAAATTGGCTATCACCCGGAAAATGCTCTTGACCATACTGCCAAATATCAAGAACTTTACCGCCTTCTAAGCCAGCCCAATATAAAACTAATTTGTTGTCTGGATGATAAGTTAGCGGCGCTAAGAAAAAATAAATCACTGCAGCCAACAACAACAGTTTTTTAACGGGTGAAAATGCAAATGAAGATAGAGACATACATTACAAAACTGGGACTTTCTGATGACTATACAGCAATTATTCAGGATCGGGAATAAACTTTAAAGCTAATGAGTTAATACAGAATCGCTGACCAGTTGGCTGAGGCCCGTCATCAAATAGATGACCTAAATGACTGCCGCAGACGGGTTCGATGACTTCAGTTCGCTGAATGCCTCCGCTCGAGTCCGGTTTTAACTCCACTGCTGAGTCTGATAATGGTTGCCAAAAACTTGGCCACCCGGTTTGAGAATCATATTTAGCATCAGATCGAAAAACTGGTATACCACAATCAGCCGTAACGTACGTCCCCTTTTGTTTATTGCTGAGTAACTCACCCGTGTATGGCAGTTCAGTACCGGCATTGCGCAGCACTAAAAAGGCTGGTTGAGGTAAATAGTGTTGCCACTGTTCATTGGTGAGACGAGTTTTTTCTTCAAGGCTTAATTGATTAAGCTCCATTACTCCGACCGCTTGGGTTAACTGAGGTTGAAAGCTAGATTTGGATAATATTCCAGATTTACTCAAGGTTATGACGACTATCACCAACATAGCTGCCAGCACCAAAATGAGAGGAATTAATTTTTGCATTGAGCGCGAAGTGGTCAGAGTTTGGGATTGTGGTTGCGGTTGCGATTGCGATTGCGCCATACCAAATATTTTACCACGAGTACTTACAAACTTGTTTTTCTGAGTTGTTCATTTAGAGGGTCATTTGTCACCATTCCTATGGTACCCACCATTACCTCGTCTAAATTGGGTATACCTCTTAAATGCGCTTCCTCATGCTGAAGTAACCGAGCCATAAATCCATTCACTTCCTGTGAATGCTGTTCTCCATCTTCATTTAACCAGTCCATAGTAATGGTTTCTGATCTCTTTACGTCTCCCCACAGTATTCCAGAACTTAAACAGAATTCGCGATAATAATTTGTTACTTCAGAAGTCTTTATAATTTTAGGGTTAATGTATGTTTGTAGTTTATCGTCGACATACGTCACAAAAACAGACTTACTTACACCTATCTGGGGTGCTGCTAATCCTCGGCCAAATCTGGCAATTTTTCGGTATTTTATTAAAATCTCGCCTAGTCTTTCTCCAATTTGTTTGCCTTCTTCAACCGTTGTCTTCAGAGTCTGAGTTCTTAAAATGGGATCTCCCAAATATCGAATTTCAGGAATTTCATTTAAAATTATTGATAGTGTCTCAACTCTTTTAATAATCTGTGTGCACATCTTCGAAGTATAGCCTATTTTTGAAAGTAGTCATATCTGTCTGGATCCTGGAAATAAGCCCAAAAGTAGAAATTAACCATTTTTAATTGAATTAACAAAATAACTTAGGAAAGGGCAGTAAACAAATCTATCCGATACCCGTCGGGATCAGCCACCACGGCATATCTTTGTCCCCAAAACGCATCCCATGGCTTAGTGACAATGGTGTGTCCTTGTGCCTTCAGGGACGCCGTCGCCGTATCGACGTCGCGGGGCAAAGGATACTCAATCGCAAAAGTTGCGTGATTCGCAGGCTTGGGATCTTCATGGATTAAACTTTTGATGAGTGACTCACTATCGATCATTAGCCGAGTTTCACCCGGTTTAGTAATTGCTTCAAGATGATCTAGGCCCGCATAGTCTGGAAATTCAAATTCTAGCAAAACATAGAATTTAATGGTCTGAGGAATATTAGAGCTGACAACACCTAAAGCAGAAATGTTCATAGATTTTTAGTATACAAAAGTGCTCATTTTTAGCAAGTCAGATTTGAGTGAGGAGTGTATGCTTTTTATAGGACTTGGGTAGAGAATTACATATTTATATTATCCCAGGTTTTTGAGACTTAACCGTTTTATCGCGCTCCTGTCATAAATCGAGGATCATCAATATCTGTCTCTATTGCTTTTGCCTATGCGTTGGGAACCGCGTTGCCACTCTGCTTTATTGCCAAAGGCGGTAGGGCGGCCAGTAAAAAACTTAGTTTTGTTAAAACCCATAACCAAAAGGTACGCCAGGTCTTTGGATTGATAATTCTTGTCACGGCTTTATTTATCTGGACTGGAGCAGATCGCGCCCTCCAAGCTTGGACGATCAATCACTTACCTGAATCTTGGACTCAGATCACCACCTCATTTGAAAAAAGACTCACTATTGATGAGGAAATAAAAAAAGTCATAAATGGCCATTAATGACTTCTTTAACAAAAAAATAACGCGCATCTTGTAAAATTTCTACAAGAGATATAATAAAGATTCTTTGAAAACATGATACAAAAACTAAAATTACTTTCAGCTCAACTTAGCATGGTGAAACTTTCTCATCTTAAAATTGCATTACTTGCAAGCTTAATCATAGGATTATTTAAAGTTCTCTTTCAATATTTAGGCATAGAATTTTTGCAAGTAAATCCGCTACTTACCGGGATTATTAGTAGTAATATATTTATTCTTGGTTTTCTATTGAACTCAACCCTCCGAGACTACAAAGAAACTGAAAAAATTCCAGCAGGAATGGCTACTTCTCTCGAGACGATATTTGATGAGTGTGAAATAATGTTAAGCAGAAAAAAAGAACCAATAGTTATTGAGGCTATTCACCATTTACTTAAAACTGAAAAACTTTGTATGGCTTGGTTTTACAAAAAAGCGTTCACACAAGAGGTGCTAATACATATTAGTGACTTTAACAGATATCTGGGAAAGTTTGAACCGCTTACTCAAGCTAATTTTATTGTCAGAATGAAAAATGAGCAGAGTAATCTGCGAAAATACCTCATCCAGGCAAACATTTTGAGAGATACACCATTCTATGAAGCATCGTATAGCATTGCTAGGCTGTCTGTATTCTTTTCGCTCACACTTCTAACCTTATTAAGTGCCGATCCATTTTATGAGTATGTCTTATATATATTAGTGATTGTTTTCATAAATATCTTCCTAGTTTCCTTAATTAAGGATCTTGATGATCCATTCGAATATAATCATACAAATATTTCTGATGAAGTTTCTTTAAAACCACTCTCTGATTTTGCAGCTAGAGCAAAGTCGCGAATGAAGGAATTGGGCAGACCACAGTTGGTTAAGGGTTAGCAGTTTTTGCTCGTTTTTCGCCATTGCGAAACATCAGAAATAAGTTGTGATATAATTATTCCTAATGCAAATAAATAACATGCAAAGCCAAGCTTGGTATTACACCCAGACCCGGAGGTGTGTGTTTCTAATGCAATAAAAAATAAAAGCATGAATAAATCACAACCTCCTAACTGGGAGGTTTTTTAGTATTTATTCACAAAAAGGGCAATATGCCAGAATTACAGAATATTTTATGGATGGCTGAAGAAATGGATTTCAATCTTGAACCAAGATTAAAGCCTAAGGCAAGAGCGTCAATTCAAGAGTTCTTGAATTTAGTTGCTAACCCAAGATTATCTCACTGGCTTTATCGAGCCAACAAATAATATTCCTCAGCTTGAGAATGAGATTAGACTTGTAAAAAAAGAAAATCCACCTACCTTAGTCATTGATTTAACACGAGGTAAACTTTCTTCATTTCTGCCATCACTTTCCCAGATTCCGCAATGGAACTCATTTTCTATAGGCAGGATACGCGAAGCAACTAAGCTAGATTTGCCAACGAGTGGTCACATTATAAGTCACAATATTGAAGAGATGAGAGAAGAACTCATTAATATTGATACGTCTCATATATTAGTGCTCGATGACACATCTTTCTCAGGAACTACTTCTCTACTAGTTGAAGGTTTATTAAAGCAATCCTTCCCAGATAGATCTATTCAGTTTACCCATGGATTCTTGATTACAAATACTGGAAAACTGGGAATAAAAAATGGGGCTTTTGACCAACTTCAGAATAATGGTTCACAGGTAATTAGTGGCATGAGAATGGAGACTCCAAGAGATGACGGTTGGCATTTTTTTGACATTGTTAATCAAGATCATATTGAGAATCATTTTGCAGTTGTCCAAGAGATACTTAGACTATTTCAACTCCCAAATTATGAACAAATGGCAACAATCTTTTTAAGTAACGAGGAAGTACTAAATATGATGTTTCCACAATTAATGCGAGCAGATGACCTTCGGAATCAACAAAAAAGTGGCCACTTCTTAGCCAGAAAAGAAATCAATCAAGGTTTTCATGTAAGAAACCCCCAACTGCTTCCGAATATCATTGGCCAAAACCATTTGCTAAAGCCGGATGAATGGAAGGCCAGTTCTGATGAAGTCTTTGCATTGCTCATACATATTAGTCAACTTTTACAGGAATAAAATTATGAAAGAAATAAAAGCCATCATTTTTGATATGGATGGTACACTCTACTCTTTTGATGATGGTGATGAAAGTCAATTCACCTCATCAGAATTTGGTAGACAGATTCGACTCAACTGTATCCGATTTTTCGAAATAAATTTCGGCTTGTCACCAAATGAAGCTGAAGTTCTATTTCAAGATTTCAATATGCGATACAACGGTGAAGTGAGTTTTGGTGTCGAAAAAGAGTATGGCATAGATCGTAGTGAGTACTTTGCTTTTACCTGGAATCTTCCAGTTGGGAGATTTATTACAAAAAGTCCAGTACTAGTGCAAACACTGCAGACGCTCGCTATCCAATCTGGAGTTCTCACAGCAGCACCTAAAGTTTGGGCTGAAAAGGCGTTGAGTTTTCTCCAAATACGAGGACTATTTGCGGAGGCACTTTTTACTGGAGATCTCACTGTTCGCAAACCAGATCAACAAGCTTTCCTGCAATTGGCTCAGTTTTGGAATCTTGAACCCACGGCGATATTGGCGATTGGAGATCAAGAAAAAACTGATATATTGCCTGCAAAATCACTGGGCATGCAAACACTCCGAATTGCCAAGAGAGCAGATACCCAGGCTGATTTTGTGGCCCCTGATATTATTACAGCGATAGCATTATTAAAAGAGAGAGGAATTATATGAATAATACTAAATCAAAACTCATCATCGACACGGATCCAGGACACGATGATGCCTTAGCAATTCTAATGACAGTTTTATCAGATAAGCTTGATGTACTAGCTGTCACTACAGTTGCTGGCAACGCTACTATTAAAAAAGTAACGAGAAATGCACAAGCGATTCTCAACCTTATAGAAGCAGATATTCCAGTCTTTTCTGGTTTCCCTAAACCTCTAGAACGTGAGCTTGTTACAGCTGTAGTGCACGGTGAATCAGGACTAGCAGGCTTTGATACTTCAAATACTCAGTATTCTTTGACGAAGAACGCTCCTGAACAATTATTAAAACTAATCAATGCTAATCCTGGAGAAGTTATGGTACTAGCTCTAGGGCCATTGAGCAATATTGCTCGAGCCATACGTTTAGATCCAACATTCTCTACAAAGGTAAAGCAACTGGTCATAATGGGTGGTGCCATTAACGTACCTGGCAATAAAAACCGGGTAGCCGAGTTTAACTTTTCTGTTGATCCAGAAGCTGCCGATATTATTTTCAGAACTGAGATCCCCAAGGTCTTGGTACCTTTGGATGCTTGCAATCTAGTAGTTATGAAAGTAGATGATTTTCGAAAGATTCTGAATACAAAACTGCAAGCAATTTTACTGCCAATGATGGAGCATTTTGCCGCTGGCTTGACGACTGACGAAGGGACTACGGGAATTCTGGTGTATGACGCTTTAGCTGCGTACTTTCTTATAAATCCATCAGCGTTCATAATAGAATCTATGGATGTAGTTATTGAAACAAAAGGTGAGCACACATTTGGCATGAGCGTGGCAGAGAAACGACTTCACAAAGTTGAAAAAACAAATGTTGAGGTTGTGGTAAAAATTAATGAGCAACAATTCAAGGATGATTTCTTTAGAATTCTAAGTAGCTTCAAAAAATCTAAAACTTCCACGAGCTTACGTTCGAGGTTATAAGTTTAAAAGTTAAGTTAAGGCAAGTGATTAAACAAAACCTTAAACTGACTTCATTGCTATTGTGAGGTGTCTATCGTCTTTTTACTGTTGCAGGTAGCAATTAAGGCGTTCATCAGGTATCTGGATGATTAATCACTACTATAGAAATGTCGTCTTTTTTTGCCAAATTTGCTAATTCCTGAGGTGTGGATGTTGCCAAATATTGGATATCAGTGACTCTGTCTAAGCAGTCAGAACTAAGAACGATGCGAGCTCCTTGCGGTAATTGGAAGTCTCTAATCATAACGGTATCTTGACCTACAGCGTTAAAACCAAATCCACCAGTAAGTGCTCCTACTGGTAGACTATTTTCTGCCATAACTGATTCTTGGGTAGGAAGTACATCAAGCACATGGCCTTTACTTCCAATAGGCAAACCTCCCGATCCTGCTGGAGTAACTACTTTTAGCTTACTATCTCCCACAGCAAAACTGATCCATCTGTCTCCCCCTAATGGGATAATCAGGATAGCCGTAGTTGCTTTAATAAAATTGTTCTCATTCGAAATCTTAATATCAATATCTATAAACCACTCAACCACGAAATTAATAAGGCCATCTGTATCTCCTCTACGAACATAGGTCTCGATAGCCATTCTCAGACCTGCGCTTTGATTTCCAAGATACTCACTTCCACTATATTTACCCATGGCAAGAGATGCTGTATCTGCAACTAGTATGAATGATGGCTCAACTACTATTGAGTCTTCTCCATAGACATTGACAGTAGTATCTCTAACACCTGTAGAATCCTGGCTGAGGCCATCTGGCAGATCAGGGCAAGCAGGATTCTTAGCTTGGCCATAAATCTCAATTTGATACTCTAGCATCACTCGCTTTTCAGCCTCAATTTTCATATGAGAAGTCATAAGATTAATCCAAGAATCAAGAGTCTTTTCATACTGAATAAGATTATGGTCTGAATTCGGGATGGATAAAATGTCGTTTTTGCCCAAAACACTCACAAATAAGATAAAAACATTTTCTAACGCGTTTGCTTTTACTTGTGGCACACAGTCCAATGCTGGAAGCATTTTTTCTACATACAGAGTTGTACTGAGGTGGGCGATGTTTTTAAGTCTCTGAGTCTCAGTATCTAGACCTTGTGCAGTCATTGCATCAGTAATCAATCCGAACACAATTTCAGCGTGATATTTAGCTCTCTCACTCCAATTCTTATCTCGGGAGACATCTTGCCATGATGGCTTGGTATCATTTATTGGTGGAAGACCAGAATCTGCTGCGGCTTCATTTGAACGCAAGATTCCACGATCAACAGCTTGTGTCTGGGGTGTAGCTGACTTGCGAACTTTGGAATTTGTCGAAAACGGCCTCGGTAAGGAATTGGTATTTTCATTTGAAATTACTTCACCTGTATTTACATTTTTGTAAGATCCCCGAGAGTTGATGATTATAAGTGGAGCAGTACTAGGATCATCTACGTCTGCAAATTGAGGAGAACGTGGGCTTAGATCATTCAGGTATAAGAGACTCTTGTTTTCATTCATATACTAATAACATAATGACTAGTGAAGTTAAAGCGAAGTTTTCTTCAATTTTTTTAAGAATTCCTTAGTACATACTCCTTCGGTAGTTCAAACGAAACTTAGATTCTTTTAAGTGTAGCATAAACTTATCTTTTCTAACACTTTTCATCTTGAGTAATCGAGCTTTACTACTTCTTGAAATCTAAATCTTAGCTTTCAATGCTGTCGTCAATAATGGTATAGATGCTAGTTTTATACGGTGAAGTGCTAAAATTTCTCTCTAAGAGTATTTACTTAATCGTTTGAGGTTTGTAATATTTGACCGCAGTAATACTCTCAAAGGTGGATTGCCTATTTTCTCAGGAAAATCAGATCGTAGCATACTCCGATCTTCTGCAGAGTAAATTGGATATACAGGGCAATCAATGGTTTTGTGAAACTTATGACCAATTAAACAAGTTTTGAGAATTGGTTTTGTCATACTCACAAAGTATATCAAAATGCACGGACTTTACTGGCACCCTAAAAGTAACCCGACCCAATTAAACTGAACAGAAATTCTCTACTATAATACGGGGAATGAAGGGGGTGAGTATGGGTGGAATTGCACTTGATATCAAAAATGAGATTGTCATGAAAGTGAAATCTGGAGAAAAAGTAACGGAGTTGTCGAAGTTGTGTGGAGTGAGTGATAAAACAATTTACAACTGGCTGCGGCAAAAGGTCGAAGGCAGCATTAGCCTGATTGAAAATTCTAAAGTGAAGAAAGAGAATTGCCAGTTAGAACAGATTATTGGGGTGTTAACACTGGAACTGGAAAAGACGAAAAAAGCGGAGTGATATTTTTGTTTTGGTAAAAGAGAAACTTCCGCTTCTTTCAAGCATGCTGTTGGCAAGTGTATTTGGATTTGTACGAGGGTCTGGAAAAACCAAGGATATTTGGCGGAGCACCTGTGTCTAGAACCCGTGCGTCGTTGTACCTGTCCCATTTTCAGATTGAGCTTCCAGAGTAATTCTATCAAAAGAAACAGGACAAATGAGACACTACAAAAGGTAGTACATTGTTGGAACTGTAGTGTTGTATTCTACTATATCTAGGATTAAAAGTATCAACTTTATCACTGAACACATTCAGCTGTGCTCATAGCTTTGCACTTTAAACTACATATCAAATTAGGAGGAACACCTAGCACAAATTCCAAAAACAGTTCTATGTTCATGGGCAACTACAAAGTATTCGAGTGAACTTATTTCTTCAGGATTTACATCCAAAGTTTAAACAATGCCGCATTTCTCACAAACGGCATGATTATGCGCGTGCGTTGTCAGTTCGTAGAGCAGGGTATCTTTCCCCAATGTGTGTCGGCAGACTTTACCATCATCAAGTAATTTTTCAAGTGCTTCGATAAACGGTTGTTTTATTGAGAGTCCTTTCTTGCTTTAATTTCGCGAGTATTTCTACTGCGGAGAGTAGATGGTCATTTTCGAGAAGGGACATAATACTTACTGACGTCCGAGGCTTTCTTGACATGTTGTAATTATAGCAACTTTGTTGCATAATATCAATCAATGCAACAAAGTTGCGTAATTAAGTAAAGAGGACAATTGTTATGAGAATAGCATTCTTGGGAAAAGGTGGTAGTGGAAAAACTACCGTTACAGCAAGCTTTATTACCTATTTAAGCCAGGAAAATATTCCAGTCGTGGCCGTTGATGCCGACCACAATGTTCATCTTCAACAGACACTAGGGATCGACGGGACTCCGATTCATTTGAGTGATTACTTTGAAGAAATCAAGCATTATTTCAAAGGCAATCGAGATGATTTACGAAACACCACTATGATCGATTCTACCCCTCCTTCACTCAAATCAAACTTCATAGTACCAAGTCAAAATGATCCATTTATCGAAAAATACGCACTAAAAGACAACAGTATATCTTTGCTCACTGTTGGGACATATAAGGAAGAGGACGCTGGTAAAACCTGCTATCACGGTAAGCTCGGTAGTCTTTCACTCATCTTAAATCACCTTCTTGATGGAAAGGAAGACATCCTGGTCTCAGACGCAACTGCAGGTATTGATAACTTAGGAACTACTTTATATTTTGCTTTTGACTTGACAGTATTTATTGTTGAACCCACAAAGAAAAGCATAGATGTTTTCCTAACTTTTGAAAAAGTATCTAAAAAGTTTGGGATAAGAACAGCAGTTATTATCAATAAAGTAGAAGCTGGCGATCTTAAGTTTGTCTCTCAGTTTCTTTCTAAAGAAAAAATTCTTGGTGTCATTAAAAAAAGCAGTGCTATTAAGCGTTTTGAACAGGGAGATAGTACTGGAGTTCTTGAGTTCGTCAATGAGAACAAAGTGCTTTTTAAAAACATTAAGGACTTCTTAAAATCGCTGGATAAAAATTGGGACAAATACTATAGTGATTTGCTCGAAGCGCACCATGCTTTGGCAGGCGATTGGTATGACGGGTATTACGGTCAAGAAATATCTTCTCAAAAAGACCCAGACTTTTCCTACAAGAAAGTGATTGAGAATTCATGACTCAGTTAAATCCTTACCTTCATCCGCAAATTGCAGCTCTGTTACAAGAAACGGACATGCTGTTGATATCTAGCGAAGATCATGATGGCCCTGTCCATGTTCTGGTCCCTGAGATCATGCGTGAAAATGCGCAGAAATTCCTCAAAGTGTTCAAAGAGTTGGGAATAAACGGAACAGTTCATTATGCGCACAAAGCTTCGCGCTCAACTGCCTTAGTCAAGTGTGCCCACAGCCTGGGTTTATCCATTGATGTGGCCTCAAAGAATGAGTTAGTGTCGGCGTTAGTTCAAGGATTTAATGGAGCAGATATTAGTTGTACCGGTCCTAAGGACAACAAATTCCTCAAGCGTGCTGTGGAGACAGGCTGTCTCATTGCCATTGATTCTTTGTCTGAACTTCATCGACTGACAGATGTACTTTCACCTGAACATAAAGTCAACATTTTGATTAGACTTAACGACTTAGCGCCGGCAGACAGAAAGCTCCAGCTCAAACCCTCCAGATTCGGGTTATCTAAACAGCAGTTGTCACAAGTATATGACTTTCTCCATGCTAATCCTCGCATAACATTCGTCGGTTTTCACTACCATCATGATGGCTACGACAGCATAGCGAAAGCAGAGTTTGTAAAAGATATGCTTTCGACTATCCACGAAGCGTATAAGCAAGGTTTTTCACCAACCATTCTTAACATTGGTGGGTCATTCCGTGCTCAGACACTAGCCGAACCAAAAGCTTGGCAAGGATATGTTGATCAACTCTGCGAGCGAGTACGCTTGGATCAACCCACTGATGTCTGGGGAACAGATCCCTATGGATTAAAAATGAATGAATCTAGAAAACTCATCGGACGAGAAAAGCTATTGTCACTCTCTAGCAACGAACAGCCTGACTCATTTTTGCATGCTGTTTTAAACTCTGATTTTTCTGCTGATCAGTCTTTAGCGGAGGTGATCGGTGATAATATTTTTACAGTCATGATTGAGCCTGGTTACTCTTTAATTTACAACTGTGGTGTAAGTATCTTTACCGTAACTGAAGTCAAAGATGCAGGTAACAACAACTTTTTTATTGTCTTGAATGGAAATATGTTTCATTTAGCTAGTCGAATGTTTGAACCAGTGAATGACCCCATACTTATTCCTCGTCATCAAGCAACTACTGCAGAATTTTCAGGCTACTTGGTAGGAAATTTGTGTCGGGAAGATGACTTTTTGATGAAAAGAAAAATTAACTTTTCTCAAAAACCACAATCTGGTGATTTAGTAATTTTTGCCAATACTGCTGCCTATTCTTCAGATTTTGAAGAAACGATGTCCATTCAACAGCCCCGAGGTACTAAACTTATTGCCACTCAAAGTACACATTCGTGGAAAATTATGACTGAAGATGAATATATTTCACATTTGGAAAGATAGATATGTTATATAACGCTATTGAAGACCTAATAGGTCAAACTCCTTTATTGAAAATCGATCCCAAAGTGCATGGCTTGCACCACATCGATTTATATGCAAAATTAGAATACTATAATCCATTTGGTTCGGTCAAAGATCGTATTGCCAAAGGCATGCTAGACCCTCATTGGGACGAACTTGAGGCTGAAAAAAAAACAGTAATCGAGTCATCGAGTGGTAACACTGGAAAAGCGGTGGCAGCTCTCTGTAGTATTCATGGCCTGCCATTCAAAACTATCACTAACCGTATTAAAGTTCCAGAGCAGCGTATGATCATGCAAGTTTTAGGGGCTGATATTGAAGAGTTACCAGGATTTTCTGAATGCCCTGATCCATCTGATCCTAACAATGCTGTGGCTATGTCTGAAAAGTTAGTCACTACTCAGCCAGAAAAATATTTCTACCCTAACCAATACTTTTCTGAACTGAATGTTCAAGCCCATGAAAAGGCAGGTGAAGAGGTTAATCATGATCTAGGAGCAGTTGATTACTATATTGGTTTTTTAGGTACAACAGGTTCTACATTAGGTGCTGGTAGAGCCATTAAGAAGAAAAATCCTGATGCCAAAATCATTGGGATTATTGCCGAAGCTCACAATCACATTCCTGGTGGTAGAGAAGTCCAAGAAATGTGGGAAGTTGGTTTATTCGATAAATCTTTTTACTCTGAAATTTTATCGGGTACTATTACTCAAGCCATAGACGGCATGATGACTTTGATTCGTCAGTGCGGCATCTTGTGCGGCCCAACTACTGGAGTAAATTACTCAGCTGGTTTGGCGTATTTAAAAAAAGAAGACGAAAAAATGGCACAGACTGGTGAACGAAAAAAGGCTGTCATTATCGCTTGCGATCGCGTTGAGCCTTACCTGTCGTACCTCAAGAAACATCGGCCAGAGCTTTTTTCCGCTGCTACAACTAGCCAGCCTCAGGTAAATCAGATTAAAACGGAGCTTGTTAAGGCGGTGTCTACTATTAGTAGTGCTGCATTGCATACCCTCCCCAAAAACAAGACAATGATTGTCGATATTAGAGGCAACTTTGCATATAACATTGGTCACATTCCGGGAAGCATTAATCTGCCCTCTGATATTTTTAGCCAACTAATCGAACAGGGTTCGATGTTCCCTATGCAGACTACAATCATTGTGGTCTGTCGGGTGGGTGATCTTTCTCGTAAGTATGCGGCTTTCCTTCAACAGCAAAACTACGAGAGTTCCTCATTAGATGGTGGAATAATGGCTTGGAAAGTTGCAAATTTTCCATTTGAAAGGACTAAATCTCATGACATCCCAACAACTTAGAGATGACTTCCCCACTATTTCGCATCACCCTGAGTATGTTTACTTTGACAATGCGTCAATGACTCAAATGCCCAAAACCGTAGTTGATAGTCTAGACAAATATCATTCTCATTTAAGAGTTAACGCTCATCGTGGAGCATACCATCCAGCTGTCACGGCGACGCAGGAAATTGAAAAAGCGCGTCAAACGGTGGCAGATTTTATTCATGCACACAGTTCCAATGAAGTTGTTTTTACTTCAGGGGCGAGCGAGGGAATTGAGATTACAATCTCGCGCTGGGCAGCGCACAATCTAGAAGATGGTGATGAAATTATTTTAGGCAAAAACGATCATCAATCTGTTATTACACCATGGCAAGATCTGCAAAAACTACTAGCGGATAGAAAAATACATATTACACTTTTATATTATGATATTAACACTTTTGGCGAACCTGACATTGACGAAATTTTGTCACTAGTGACTACAAATACTAAGTTGATTTTTTTAACCCATGTTCATAACATCTATGGGACAGATGTTGAAGTGAGGGAGATTCGTCAAAAAATTGGTCATGAAATTATACTAGCGCTAGATGCAACTCAAAGCATTAGTCATCTTGAAGTTGATGTGCAGGATTTAGGCGTGCAATTCTTAGTTTTTTCTGGCCATAAAATGTTTGCTGATACTGGTAGCGGAGTTTTGTGGATTGATCAAAAGCTCCACAAGCAAATTAACATGTCAACAAATAAAGCTGAAGCTATGCCGCAGTTGCTTGAAACTGGTACGCTACATATTGCTGGCATCATCAGTTTGACCTCGGCTATTGAATGGATTCAACGAACAGGAAAACAAACCATCAAAAATCGTCTCGTTGAGTTAACTCATTATTTATTAAGTAAATTGAGAAATTTTCAGTCAATTGAGTTTTTGCCGGGTATCGCTCATTGTAGATGCCATGAAGGTTCCGGCATTGTAGCCTTTCGCGTAGAAAATATCTCTAGCACCGATATTGGTTTTTATCTGGACGAGCAAGGCATCTTTGTACGGACTGGAGATCACTGTTCAATGGGCATCAAAGCTAGTGACTCAATTCGAGTCAGCATGCATGTCTACAATAATGAAGAAGAAATTGAAAAATTCATTACCGTTTTACAGAAGATTTGCTGATGTTTTGTTTTTAAAATGCACATCTTGAGGAGACCTATGTATGAAATACTAAAAACAAAGTGATCAGCCGAATTACCCGTTTAGGATAGGTACTGAAGATAAGCCTCATTATTCTTATGACAAAATTTCAGGAGAATGGCGAGATATATCGAAACAATACACCGCTGGTATGCTAGATAAGGTTGATTAAAGTCCGAGAATTTTCTTCTTTTTCTTGTTGAACTAGTCTTAGGGTAATAATGTCTTTTTCCCTAGAAAAATGCGATATTTGATTTAAAGGTTAGCGTTCCCCTTCCCACAGAGCTTTTTCAGCTGTTTTTTAGCAAGCCCCATCAAGCTAATCGAGCATAGTAGACGGGTCTTGGAGCAACCGAAGACTTTATGAGGAGCACCTAGGTCTGGAACGTGTGCGTTATTAAAACTATTCCATTCCTAAATCGTATTCCTAAAGCAGTAGTAGCAAAAAAGGGACAGATAGGACTCTACAAAAGGAGTGTTTTGTGTTATTTCATACAATGCATTGGACAGGGGTCAGGTTTTTTCTCTAAAAGTTCTCGATCAGAAGTGGTTTTAAATAGAACCAACAAACTTCATGTTTGCTGAAGTTTCATAGGAATTAGGCTGCCCATCAGGTTATGTCGAGGATGAATAGGCCTGGAAGATCAACTTGTCCATTTCTGGTGGAAGTTTTAGTGGCACTTTTTGTAAACTATTGACCTCATTCTCAAACTTAGGTAACTCATTCATAATAAATGGCTTAATTTTTTCAATGAAGTATTTAATAACTGCTTTGTCTTTTTGTTCACTCCTCTTGGAGAGATTATTCATTGCCACCCAAACCTCAATTTTTTCACCTACACAGTCCAAAGGTTTCTCACCAGTAAAATCCATTAACGCTCGGAAAAGTTCGACATCTTCTAATAAATCCCTGCTGAAATATTTTTCTAAAAATATTTGTGATGTATAGATTGAACTAACTAGGTAAGTGAAAGCACATTTATGACAATTTGAACAAAAATTTATCTCCGAGGTGGTTTGATTACAGCTGGTCCAAACTTCTAAATACTTATCATTTTTAAATAATTGACTGGCAATCCTGTATTCGTATAGACCAAAGAAAAGTGAGAAATAGCTGAATTGCCTACATACAAAGCTGTGTAAGTAATTATTTATCTTTTCAGCAAAGTAAATACTTTTAATGTATTGATGGTTGATGGGGTAGCCTTGATACACAAGATTAGGAAAGTTAGCACTATACTCATTTCCAATCAAGACAAATTCACACCCAAACAAAAGTGTGTTAAAAACCAGGTGTGCCATATCCACTCCACTGCCTAAATTTGTTTGGTACTTAGCTTTGATATCACTTAGGATTTGCGGTCGATTAGAGATGGTTCTTATAGTATTAAAATCATTTTTGACTCGGTCAAACACTTTTTGTCTATGAATACTAGTCTCCGGGTTTAAGAAGAAAAGAATCAAATCATGTTTATAATCAGTTTCCATCAACTTCAGCAAAGTCAGTGATTCCTTACCTCCTGTTAAACATAATGCTTTTTTTGTACGATTGGATGGTAGATCAAACTGAGAAAAAGCTTCACCCGAATCTTTACTAAACCACTGTGCATTTAGCAGAGATAAATCAAGCTTATGAATATACATTTTTTCTTTTGCAACTTCCTGATACAGCACTTTCCAAAACTCAAGTTGTAAATCAGTCAACTGAAACTGAATAGAAATTTTTTGCGGTACTACTAACTCAGCCAAATCCAATAGATAGCACATACCAATATTAAAAAGTACAGTTTTTCTCTCTGCTTCTGAGATGGTTGCGGGACAATTATGACTTAAAGTAATAGTATATTGTTGATCATCAATTTGATAGGTAAAACTATAGTCATTCTCATCATTAGTGAACTGAGTGAAGATTAGAGAACTGGCGTTTAACATACAGTCAGATTCTATCATAAATCATAAGGGTGATGATGAGAATGCTTTGTACAAATAAAAAACTCTTGTGATTTTTACTTTGTGAGGATGAAAGCATTCAATATATTCGTTAAGTCGACTCATTGACTCGTCACTGAAAGTTGCCGTGTTTTTGATTGATGTTCGAACATTCTTTGAGGAAACCCCAATAAGGAAGCCAGCCCCGCCACCTGCATGAATACTTGGAAGGCAGAACACCGCAGAAAAATACTCTTTTCATTAAAAGAAGAAAGAATCCGGCGCGCGCAAAATGAAAAGAGCAAAGAGTATTTTTCTGCGGAGCATGTGGGTCTGGAACCCGTACGTCATTATAACTGTCCTATTCCTAAATCGTGCTTCCAGGCTAATTCTATCAAAAACGGGACAAATGGGACACTATAAAAAGGGAGTGTCTCATTTCTTTTACAGCGTACCTCTTATTTAATCTTCTGAATTATGTTTCTTAATACTTGAAAAATGAAAAGTTCTCTTTTCGTATTATCAGCATCCTTGTCTTCCATATGAACATCTTTGTCAAGAGGTATATCTGTGTAGTCAAACATCCTATCATTTTGAGATCCACTGTAATTGCTTCTTATATATTCAGAAAAACCACCGTTCTCTGATCCATATCGATGAAACATATTAGATCTCCTATGCTTATTTTTATCTATTACATAACATGTAATAAATGATGTCTTAAACATTTGCGACAGTACTGTGAAAATACTAGAGCACATGACATTTTAATGGGTATAATTAAAAAGAAAGATTTATGAAAATTCTTATCACAGGGGGAGTTGGTTTTATCGGTACCAATACCGCTCTTTCTTTTCTAGCAAAAGGTCATGATGTATGTTTGGTTGATAATTTTTCAAGAAAAGGAGTTGCCAGTAACGCTGCGGTAATTAAATCTCAGTTTCCTCAGGTTCAAATTATCAAATCTGATATAGCTCAAACAAATAACTTTTTAACAAAATTAAAGAAGGCTGAGCTAATTATTCATCTAGCTGCACAGACGGCAGTGACCGCTTCTATCACAAATCCCCAGGCTGATTTCGACAACAATTTAGCAGCTAGCTTTAAATTATTGGAAGCTATAAGGCAAGAAGCCTCAGAAGCTACCGTTATTTATGCTTCAACCAATAAGGTTTATGGTGACTTAGAAACTCATCGCTTGCAAAGAAATGAGCAGCTAATAAGATATGTCAATTTAGACTATCCTAAAGGAATTAATGAATCTCAACCTCTAGAGTTTATTTCTCCATATGGTTGTTCTAAGGGATCGGCCGATCAATATTTTCTTGATTACGCCAGAATTTTTGGACTAAAAACAGTTGTTTTCCGTCAATCATGCATATATGGACAATATCAAATGGGAGTCGAAGATCAAGGATGGTTAGCGCATTTTTCTAAACAGTTTTTATTAAATATGCCAATTACAATTTATGGTGATGGTTACCAGGTTCGAGATTTATTGTTTGTTGAAAATTTAGTCGAAGCTTATTGGTTAGCACATCAAAAAATTGACCAAGTTGCTGGATTAGCCTTTAACATTGGTGGGGGACCAAATAATGCTTTTTCATTACTTAATGTTATAGAAATATTAACCGAGTTAGTTGGCCATCAGCCTAAAATTTATTTTGATCAGAATCGTTCAGGTGACCAACATTACTTTGTAGCTGATAATAGTTTGCTTAAGGAGAAACTAGGCTGGCAAGCAAAAACTGATTTTAAAATCGGACTTGCAACTTTGATTGATTGGCAAAACAAGTACCTCACACAATAAAATTATCTTTTTTCTGAATATAACCTCTTAGCAAAATGATTGCCCCAATACAGACCAATCGGTCTTATGAAAGGAAAGAGTATCTCTGAAGCATATTTCAGTCTACTCGTAAACAAAGCCTTGAATGTTTCGATATGCAAATCTAGTCGAGCAATATCTCGGACCATATCTGTAAAACTATATTTCACATCCAAATCTTTCCAACCAAGCCCTTCATTTGAACATCGGTTGAACACGGATTTGACTGTCTTATATGAATGCGCATGTAATACTATTGCTGACTCTTGATAAACTATCTTTGGTTTATATTCCCAGACTTTCTTCTGAAAAACATTATCATCATTATACCTTGATCCTATAAAACCAGTTTTACTCCAAAGTTCTTTGGTAAAAGCAATATTGAGTCCAGAGAAGCCCCAATTGCCACCTTCAAATTGTCCATATTTTTTATAAAATTCTTTTGCCTCTGATGTGAAATAAAATTTGTAGTCCTTCTCCCAATAAAAGAAATCTGGATAATTGAGGTCACCATCTTCAGGACATTTGACTTCACCCTGCACGATATCGGCTTTCCCATCTATTAGTGGACGAGCAATATTTTCGAGCCATTGATCATTTGCGGGCAATGCGTCAATTGACATGGTCACAATGTACTTCCCTGAAGCTAAGTCACAAGCCATATCCCTCGTAGATATGTAATTACTTGAGGTAATGTTACTACCCAAATCATTTAAAATTGAGAAATCATAATCATTCTTTGAAACGCGAAGTACTTTGTCAGCGTGCTTTTTTAGTTTTTTGAATGACTCCTCATCATTTCCATGATAAATAGCAACTATTTCTATAGGAAAAGAGGTCTTTTGTTGTTTGATTCTTTTAAAATATTCATCAACAATTGATCCCCAATATGCCATCTGCACAGTTAAGGAAACTAAATTTTTGTCAGCCCTCATATTGCAAATTCTCCGTGTAAAAACTCTTTGTTTTTCTAATAATGTTACCCAAGTATATCGAAAATAATGTCTCCGTATCCGGCTTCGCATTTAACTGTAGATCAGTTTTTACGCATTTCGACAACACTACGTCCTTTATCTCTGTCTCGCCGAACAAGTTCAAATGACTTGCTTTGATGAATAAGATCTTCAATCCGAGTTATTACCGTAGAACTAGAGCTAATAACCAAAGGGGCATTTTGTTTCAATTGAGTAGTTATTTGCTGCACATACAACTCATAAACTTCAAGGTTTTGCTTCTCAGGGAAAACACCTATTGCCGCATCGAGCTGTTTTTCTTCAAGAGAAAATCCAACCTGGTGTGAAGTTGTATGATGAACCTTGAATTTATTTAAATTATGTTCCGTGGTTTTAAGAGCTAATAGATCTCTGTCTGGGATTAGCAAAGAAACATTCTGGATGTTTCTTGCGATTGCTAGAGGAAGATATCCTTGTCCAGGGTTTATATTCAGAACTTCTACATTTGGTTTGATTTTTAACTGCTCAATGTATGGGAGTAATAAAGAGGTGTCATAACTCAACTGATCAAATTCTGGGAGGTTATGACTGACATCTAATTCGAATTCTTCGTTATTTATTTTTACTGAATTCGTTTGTCTGTAAAAGTCGCCAGAATTAAATGTATTTTTATTTGGAGCTTTTCGTTTTGTCATGAATTGGTAATGGTAAACATGATGACCCGGCCATGATCGATGAAAAGTGATTTTAATATTTTCATCTTGGCTCAATTCTCGATTAATAAAATCATTAATAGCATCAATAACCACTATTACGGCCTTGCCACCTTCTATCAAATGATCTTGACCATCAATAATCATGTTTCTCAGAATGGGCTCTCCTACTTTAGCAGGAATATTAGATACAATAAGGTCAAAATCAGTATCTTTAATGCTATCGTAGGCTAGACTTCCATAAATTTTGAGATCATTAAATCCGTTAAGAGATGCATTCACTTTACTATATTCTAGAGCCAATGCGTCCCTATCAGTCATATGTACTTCAGCTGAGGGAGAGCTCGCTTTCAGAGCAATACCAATGGGACCATATCCACAACCCATATCAAGAGCCTTGTTAAAAGTGTCAATATTTTCATATAACAAAGTTCTTAGAAGTCTCTGTGTCCCGTTATCTATAAAGGTAGAACTAAACAAATCTTGTGATACATTAAAATTCAGATTAATTTTACCGTGCTTATATGAAAGATTTTGTTTAAAAAATGGATCAGTGTTGTTCATTTAATTTTGTATTTCTGAGCATTTCTAACCTCTTGATTATAGCATTTATGTTAAAATCATTCAGAACATAATATGTCAGCATCCCACACCACATACTATAAACTTGGATTAATTGGCTTAGCACTACTACGTAACTGGTTGAAAGGTGATAATGAAGTTAGTAATCAACTTATTTCTGATGCACAAGTTGTTATTGACGAATACAACTCAGATTTTAAAAAACAAGAACCAGTTGTTCCAGAATTTGATTTTCAAGAAGGATATCAAGCATGGGCAGACAATTATGATCAAATGCCAACCTTCTATTGGATGCAGAACAACCAGTAACAGAACGGATTTTACGTACGCTTTCAATAGGTAAAGTTGTAGACATGGCCTGTGGTACTGGTCGATACACCAGTTTACTGAAAGACTTGGGACATGATGTTACTGGTGTTGACCAGTCAGCAGCAATGCTGGCTGTAGCAAAAAAGAAAAACAGAAATATCACTTACTTATTATCAGATATATCTACAACAGATATCGATAGTAATAGCTATGATGCTCTTGTTTGTGCTTTGGCACTTTCACACTTTAAGAGAATTGATAAACCAATTACAGAGTTTGCTCGTGTTGTAAAAAAAGATGCCACACTTATACTAACTGATATTCACCCAATGATTGTGGCAATGGGAGGGCATGCTGATTTCTTCAAAAAGGATGGTCAAAGAGGATTTGTTGAAAATTATACTCATTGGCACAGCGAATATATTGACGTATTCAAGAAACATGATTTGCAAATTCAGAACTGCATAGAACCCAAATTATCGTGGAAACACGTAAGTGTGTTGCAAGAAGCTTTTAATATGGAGCCCTCAACAATAAAAAAGCTCTTGTAGATCTGCCTATCGCACTGATTTGGGTTCTTAGGAAGTCTTAAGATTCATAAATCTAGTAAGACTGTCTCTAATAATTTCAATTTGTTCTTTTGTCATTGCATGATGAGCACCTAATAAAAATCCAGACCGCATTATTGTATCTGCATTTGATAGTTCACCGTATGTTTGGTATTCATACTTTTTCATAATCGGATGTCTAGTGATATTTCCACTAAAAAGAACTCTTGTTTGGATGCCGTCAGATTCTAGGTGTTTTAATAACTCGTATCGAGAAAATGGGGAAGATTCTTTTACTGTTACGGGAAAGGCCAACCAATTAGTTTTCGCTTTTATCAGCAACTCTGGTAAATAAAAATACTTATTTTATTTAGAAAATATTTCAAATAATCCAGACCAGTTTTGCTTTCTTGTTCTCAAAAATTGAGAAGCTGATGACGGCATATTT